>JAABUX010000326.1_pt1 | contig 80957 bp, 70 predicted proteins | sample 5561851 | NCBI WGS metagenome assembly JAABUX01 (sample SAMN10711883, study PRJNA513361) | rock metagenome | isolation source: Antarctica rocks | place: Antarctica: Victoria Land, Richard Nunatak red sandstone | collected 2016-01-03 | reverse complement strand
TGAGCATCACCTCCCTGGAACAGGGAGCGGCTCGTATACAAGCTCAGATTGACGTTCTCTGAGTGCTTGGTTGGTACCAATTTCTGCAAAGATCTTCCCCTATCTCTTCCTAAGTGCGACTGTAGTGATCTCTTTTTGCCTTCCCATCTCATTCCCGCCAGCTTCCCGCCTCGTTCCCGACTCCAATCCGGGTTCGATGGCTATACTTGTTGTGCATGAGAAAGGGGGACGAGAACACATGTACTGCAGAAATGGATTGCTTTGGGTGCGAGTCGCAACAATTAATTATTCTTGTTTGCTCACCTATTTCAATGTAAAGAGTCACGGCAGGTGTGGGAAGTGCAGTAGGAGCAGACAATGTTTGTTTATCAGAATAGAGCGTTGCTGAATGAGGTAGATCGTTGTCAGAAAACGAAGTGTCCAAGACAGACATCCCTTCTGTGAATATACCTGGAGAAACGTACAAGGACATGTGCGCTCACTTGTATGCATATCGCTTTGGAAGAATTTCCTTCCTCGAACTCTTAGACAAGTTCGAGGAAGCACTGAATATCCAAACTCCTTCAGCGACAAGTCCTCAGCAGCAGGCGGAGGAAGAATAAGGCGTTATCAAGCTGAGGTGAACGTATACATCTTGACAGCCGTCCTGCTACAGGGACGGCTTTTTTGTGTGGTACACTAACCAATGTTTGGATTTAAAAGAATTGCTTTGAAGAGAGGTACTTCTATGAGTGATACAGAGGTTAAGGAGTCACAACTGGCTCCCGATTTTACACTTGCAGCGAATGGTCCGCGAGATGTTGTGAAGAATGATCAGATTCATCTTTCTGATCTTCGCGGTAAGAATATTGTTTTATACTTTTATCCAAAAGATGATACCCCTGGCTGCACTGCCGAAGCGTGTTCGTTCCGCGATGCCGACCATGAAATGCAAAAACGGGGTATCGTCGTGCTTGGTATTAGTGCAGATAGCATCGCTTCGCATCAAAATTTTGCTGAAAAATACGGCTTATCTTTTCCGCTCCTGTCCGATGCTGATACTACTGTGTCGCAGCGGTACGGTGTGTGGAAAGAGAAGAATATGTACGGTAAGAAATACATGGGCATCAACCGCGAGACATTCCTCATAGACAAAGACGGAGTTGTCCGTAAGGTCTGGCCCAAAGTGAAGGCCGAAGGGCATGCCCAGGAGGTGCTGGAGACCATCGAGTCGTTAGGACTCTAATAGTATCTGAGCCAGCTAGAGAGAATCAGGAGCACTTCTTTTGAAATGGAGATGGAAAGCTCCTAATTTCTCTACCGATACTTTGTTGCATCGAGAATACTGCTTCTTTCTCATATACTAATGGTTGGCGTTACTCATCTTTTTGCGCCTGTTCCATCGTAGATCGGCTGTTCTCGATTGAGATAAAAACCAGAGTCAAAAAGATACTGTTAGTTACATCCAGCAGTAAATCAAGAGGACGAATGAGGATCTGGAGATGGTTGAGTTGCTGGAAGGTCCTGTATATTTTGAATAGTCATATACTTATCTGGTTCTAGCTCAATAATCACGTCTGTAACATACTCAACCGCATCATCGTGAAGTTTTCTTGTAAGAAGAGCTATCCACGCTCTTCTATCGTCGGAAGAACGATCAAGGAGAGAGAGCAGGGTATAGCCCGGACGTCGAAGGGCAAGAAACGTTGTGATACTAGCTGTTACCTCGTCAGGAACATGCAGAAATTCAGTTTTAGGTTGAGAAGGTACTTCTTTCTTCTTCGATACAGTGGCTTGCTCCAGAGCAGGGGAGGGAGGAAAAGGATTGCCAGGAGGAAGTATATCTGGATGATATTCCGCCATCCAGCCGAAAATATCGTTGACGGGGCTCGCTTGCAGTGTTATTTTGCTAAATCCAAATCCGAAAGAGTCATCTCCTAGTGCAGGTTCAAGAAACCTCCTGTGCAAGTGACTCAAGAAGCTCGCAGCCAAAGTAATGGCAGATACGCTGTTTGAGCTCTTGAGCCGTCAAAACCCGTACAGGTTCAACAATCGCACGCTTGCCATGAACCCACTTTGGCTCGATGCGGTTCAACCATGGGCTCTTGACCGGCAACCAGCAGGGAATAATCTTTACACCTGCTTTCTCAGAACCTGTCTCTTGTTGTACTGCCTGATTATGCTCCCGCAACCAGTTTTTGACCTGCTTACTCACGTGCCAGGAGGCGTTATCCCAAATGAGCACCATTGCTCGGAGCCCCTGTGCCTGGCCCTGCTCGCTAAGCCATTGCAAAAATTCGATGGTCACAGAACTAACTGGGCGGCCTGCAACAAAGCGTAGGGACATTTGTCTACTGGAGGCTGAAAACATTCCGTAACACGCCAGAGCTTTTGGGTCAGGATCACCTTTCTCTTTGTTCAGTTCTTGTAAACGAAGTGGCTTGTCCTGCTCACTCCAACTGTGCAGGTTTGGCTGGCTCAGTCGGCTCCACCACACTTCGTCCATATACCCGATCTCCCATCCGCACCGCTGTGCCAGAGCAATGAGGGCATCACGCCGTTGTTTTTTCCTGAGGTACTCTGGATCGGGACTGGTGATCCAGTGTTTGACACGTTGCCACCTCACTCCCAGTCGCTTGAGGGCCTGACGAATCGTTTCGATGCTTACCTGCTGTTCGGTCAGTCCCTGCTCGAAACACACCTCAGCCGCCAGTTGAAGCGTCCACAAACTGGTCATCTTGCTAAAGACTGGTGGCGGCTTGTGGAGTATCGCTCGCAGTTCTTCGCACCGGGCTTGGTCGAATTGGGCTTGCATCGTTTTTGGCCGACTGGACTCTTGCTTGAGACAATCCAGCCCTTTCTGCTCAAAAGCATGGATGGCATTGCGCACTGTTTGGGTCGCACAGCCCAGGTTCCTGGCAATGGACGATGGGCGCTGCCCTCGGCTGGAGGCGAGAAGGATCTGACACCGACGGAGGGTAAAAGCATCGAATGAGCGCAATCCAGCTTCGCTTTTCGCCTGTTCGTCTGGACTTAACGTTCTGACAGAGAGAGGAGCTTTCATATATCGTTTTTTTCTTCTTTGCACATCTACTCAAAATAATAGAGCATATATATGAGAAACAAACAATCGGTTGTTTGTTGCACTACTATGCTCTATTACCATATATATGAGAAACCTATTCAGGCTTAGCCGTGTAGATAGCGGCTGTCAGAGGGAACCTGCTCACGCTCAAACATCCCATAGTCCCTGATCACACTGGCAACTCTGAGCCGATAGTCCTTGAATGCCTTTTCTCGCCCAAATGTTTGCGCTGCACGATGTTGCTCAAGCTGTCTCCATGCTTCAACGGCTTCTTCATCTCGGAAGATCGAGAGAGAGAGGAGTTTTCCCGGTTCGGCAAGGCTCTCAAAACGCTCAATAGAGATGAATCCCTCGATCTCATTGAGTTGTGTCCGAAGCTGGGCAGCGATATCAAGATACGCTTGTTTGTACTCGTCGTCCCTGGGCCACACTTCAAAAAGAATAGCGATCATACTTTTCCTCCTTCAAAAAGTGGAATACGCGTGTTTGCGGAAGAGCGATAGCTGACGCTTTCCGCCAGATCAGGCACCTTGACACCAGAGTGTATGAGTTGCTCAACACCGGCTCTAGCGATGATGGTGGCAATCATCTCGCCAGGACACACATGTTCTCCCACGCCGAACGTGAAAAGACGCGGAGCTGGCCTTTCGAGATCGAACCGCTCAGGGTGGTGATTGACGGCTGAGTCCCAGTTGGCGGCTGCTAGCACGACCAGTACTCCATCCCCTTCTTTCATCTCTGCTCCTGCAATGGTTCCATTGGAAACCATGTAGCGGCGCGTGTTTTGAATGGGTGGATCGTGGCGTAAGACCTCCTGAATAACTGGGGGCAGCAGGTCGGGATCGACGAGAAGCTGCTCGTAGACCTCCCGGTGTCGTGCGAGTGTGAGGAGCGTATTGCCAATCAAGCCCGCTGTCGCCTCGTACGCTTGTGAAAGCAAGCCCATTCCATTGGCAACCGCCATTGCTCTGTCTGGATATCCAGCCTGCTTCATGTCGTGCATCAGAAGGCGCAAGCCACTTGAAGTGTCTTCTGCCTCTTGCAAACACATAACAGTATGGAAGAGATCCAGTAAATGGCTTGCTGCTTGTTTTCCCTGCTCAATCTGTGCAGGAAGACTTCCTGGTGCGAGGCAACGGACAAAATCGCTCATCCACACCTCCGTTTGCCGCAAGTGCGCCTCAGGAATACCAAGCAGACTGGCAAGCACATACACGGGCAGGCGAAAAGCAAATTCTGCCAAACGACCAGGATGACTCTCCCGTTTCATTTCTTCTGCCAGAAGCCTTGCCCAAATTTTGCTTTGTGCCAGAATGGTATCTCCGTTCATAGCCTGTAACATCGATGAAACTGCTCCTTTCAAGCAGTGATGCTGCTGACCATCATTCATGCGCACCAGATGACGAAAGATGTCGGCAGAGGCCGAGTTCAGCAGTGCGGCAGGAACCGGTTCCGCAGGTGGTCGCACATGGCACAACGGGTTTTTCAAGACGGCTGTGACGATCGCCGCACTTGATGCAATCCAGAACCCGATCGTTTCGTCCCAATACAGGGGTTTGTGCGCGACCAAGTCCGCATAATAGGGATAGGGATCGGGGTGGGTCGCTGCTTCGATGGGATGGCGCGGGAATGGTATCCTCATGTTCTCTCTTTTCTCCGATGCTTCGTTCCTGGAAAAAACTCCATGCACCTAAGTATAAAGGCCCTGCACCCATATGTCTAATTGATTGTCTTTATCATCCCCATCAGTTATACTGATGGCTATGGAAGTGAATGAGATTGAGGCTTTTGTGACCATTACCCGTGCAGGCGGGTTCACACGAGCCGCAACGGTCCTGTGCATCTCACAGCCAGCGATCAGCCGCCGTATCGAACTGTTGGAACGTGAACTGGGCACTCCGCTGTTTGAACGCCTCCCTACTGGAGTGCGTCTGACCGAGGCTGGCCAGGGATTCCTCCCCTATGCACAGCAGGTTCTGGCAGCGATGCATGATGGGGCAGCGGCGGTACGTGCGCTTGAAGAGGAAGAGCAAGGCAGCATCACGCTGGCCTTAGTAGGAACGCTGGCAAGCACCCGGCTCACAGGGCAACTCCAGGCGTTTCGTGAGTCGTATCCCCGTGTGCGCCTGCTTTTGCGCACTGCCAGAAGTCGCGAGGTAAGTGCTTTCGTGCAACAAGGGGATGCGCTCCTGGGTTTGCGCTATTTCGCTGATCCTCATACCGAAATCGTGTGTTCGCAGCCAGTCATGCACGAACCATTGCAAGTCGTCTCCGCTGCCCATTCGCGCCTGGTAGGGGGAACCCCAACCGAGCCATTGGCGTTACGAGGCATTCCCTGGATCAACTTTCCTCTAGGGATGGGATCATCAGGCGAACCATTTGCCCGTATTCTTGCCCAGCAGCTCTTGCGGCATGGTCTGGAAGATGCTGAGATGATCACGATTGATAGCTTGACGGCCCAGAAACGGTTAATCGAAGCAGACTTTGGCATCGGTCTCTTGCCAGCCAGTAGTATCGAAGAAGAGTTGCGCCTGGGAACCATACAAGTCCTTCCCATTGGTGCATTGCAAACAACGGTCCCAGTGATGCTCATCTCTCGTCGTCAGGGGTATCTCAGTCGCGCTGCCCGCCACCTCCGAGAGATGCTCACATCGCAAACGACGAATCTCTGACAACACTGGAACGATTCACAACACCATCCTCTCACCAGGAAAGACGCTTCCCTTGTCTCTCATCCTGTCTTCGGGCTGCTTATTTCTCTCTGGGTAGCGGATATTTCCCTGCTTTTACACAACAGGTCTCTGGAACCTGCACTAGTAAGGAAAAAACATGAGACATCTTGTCTTTTCCGCCTACCTTCTCCCACGTCCCTTCCTCTATCATTACTTGCCTTCGCTGAAGAAGTTTCAGAATATTTTCGCGTTTGTGTTTTAAGATGGCTTGTGAACGTGTTTCAATATCGAGCTTTTTCAGCAATTCCATACGGGTTTGGTGAAGTGAGCGTTCTTCGTCGTCTATGTCATGTAGTCTGCCAATGATCTTTTCCTGTACAGATTCATCTGCTTGCTGAAACAGGAGATGCGTTTGCTCCCATTCCTTTGATTTCTTCCGGTCTTGTTTTTGGAGTTCATCAAGTTGTCTCTGAACAAGCAAGGGGTCATGTTTCGTAAGTAATTCGTCAAGGTAGGCGAGCATTGCCTCTTGATAGGGGACAAACGCATCAAGAAGGAGCCTGAGGTATTTTCTCTCAAGTTGTGCTTTGGTGTCGATCTTGATATCCCCTACCGTAAACTGCTGCAGTATGGCGAACTGTTGAAGCGTCACTATGTTGTTCCCCTTTCTAGTAAAACATTTGTTCTTTACTATACAACCTGTGTCAAGATACAAACTCAATTATTGTGATAGCCACTCAACAAAAGATACCGTATCTGGTTGCCTTCGTCGGTTGCGTCCTTTAGCCGTAGGTGGTACATTATCGGCAGTGTATGGAATCGAGAGTACCGCTTATGAGCGATAAATTTCTCTATTCACAAGTGTAAGGAGTGTAGGCTCGGCCTGCCTCCGTGCGAATACCGATAAGGTGACATTTCCCAAGTCAGCAAAGTACCTGAGTGCAAAGGTGGGTTAGTACCTATGCCAGACTGAATTGATGGACTACAACAGACGCAACCCCGCCGGGGTTGCTTTCTGCATGCGCAAGGGAGAACGTCAATTTGACAGGTGTCCAGTTGTCTAAGGATGATACTCCAGGATGTACCAAAGAAGCGTGCAATTTCCGCGATGCGAACCAGGAGATGCAGAAGCGTGGTATTGTGGTGCTTGGCGTGAGCACTGATAGTGTGGCTTCCCATCAGGATTTTGCAGAAAAATTTGGTTTGGCATTTCCTTTGCTTTCTGATCCCGATGCTCATGTGGCCCAACTATATGACGTGTATAAAGAGAAAAATATGTATGGCAAGACGTACATGGGCGTGAACCGTGAGACGTTCCTTATCGATAAAGAAGGGGTTATCCGCAAGATTTGGCATAAGGTGAAGCCGGACGACCATGCGAGCGAAGTATTAGCGGCGGCTGAGGAACTACATTTGTAAGAGTTGTTTCTTTACCTCGCCAATGGTAGTGATAAATAGAGAGACTACAAAAGTCTCTCTGCTTTTTTTGTCGTTATGATATACTTGGTTTAAGCTCATGACTCAAAGACACGTTGTTCTCACGAGCGTATACATACTAAAGTTCTCTTATCTCTTGCCCATATCAAAAATGACTGACATGAGAGGAACCCTAAGAAGATGGTCAAATGGAGCCAACGTCATAGCCACTGACAGGAAAAAGATATGCTGTATGCGAAACAACAAGGAAAATTTATTTTTGCTTTCCCTCTTCTTATAGTGATGCTTCTTGTTGCTTGCTCTTCTACTCCAACGTCAATTACCTCCCCCTCTACTCATAAGCGCGAAATATTAAGGGCATTAACTATTCAGAAAAAGTTACCTGTTACGACGCCGATTGGGAGCCTTTTTTATACGTATGAAGGCCATACCGCGATGGTCTTTGGGGTTGCATGGTCGCCTGACGCAAAGCGTATTGCCTCTGCAAGCCTGGATGGAACCGTGCAGGTGTGGGACGCTGTTACTGGGAAACATGTGTTAATCTATCATGGTTATAAAGGACCTGTGTTCACGGTACGCTGGTCGCCCGATGGTAAATATCTGGCCTCGTCTGGCTATGATCACACTGTACAAGTCTGGAACGCTTTGACTGGCAAGGTCTTACGTGTCTATCACGGCCACACTGATCTGGTCAGTGCTGCATCCTGGTCACCTGATGGCAAATATATTGCTTCTGGCGGAGATGATGCTAGCGTTCAGGTATGGAGTGTTGCAACTGGTAAACTGCTTTTCTTACATCATGATAACCCCGGTCATGTCACTGCTATAGAATGGGCACCGGATGGCTCACGTCTTGCTGTTGCCAGTGATAATGGAACAGTACAAGTGTTTGAAGGCTACGACAGGACGAGTCCTTGTAACGTACACACGGCATATAGGAGGCGTCTGGGTGGTTACGTGGTCGCCTGATGGAACTCGCCTTGCTTCTGGTGGTAGCGATCATACTGTGCAGGTTTGGAACGCCATGACTGGCACGCAACTTATTGTGTATTGTGGTCATAGTAATTATATTCATGAGGTCGCGTGGTCGCCCGATGGAAAGTACATTGCCTCTGGTGGTTATGATCGTAGTGTGCAGGTCTGGAATCCTACCACTGGTAATATTGTCGCCACTTATAGTGGACATTCTGATGTAATTACATCAATCGCGTGGTCGTTCAATGACACACACATCGCCTCCGCCAGTTTTGATAGGACCGTGCAGGTGTGGGAAGCGGAGTAAGTGACGAAAGATACAGAGGCGACAAGAACAAATTTCTTGTCGCCTCTGTATCTTTCGCTATTTCTTATCAAGAATGAGCGACCGTGTGCTGTTTACTTTCTTCCTTCCTCTTTTGCAATCGGGTACTCCACAGGAGGAGAGCCATCATCGTGATGCCAACAAGTGCAAAGCCAACAAACTTATAGATGTGTGGTAGCCGCAGTGCTAAGAGACCAAACGTAAAGGTGACACCGTACAGGATGTAGCAGATTTGTCTGGCGTTGAGTCCCCCAAAGAGCAAGCGGTAATGGAGATGGGTGTTGCGATAGTGTAGGGAGAGGACATCGAATTGCATAGGGTGTTGACCGCGCCGTATACGATTCACCATCACCCATGCAATGTCGAGGATAGGAATACCGAGAATCATCAAGATCAGCGCAAACTTCGCGCCTCCCATCACTGCTAGCACCGCGAGTGCTATACCAAGAAATTGTGAACCACTATCACCCATGATAATCTTCGCCGGATTCCAGTTATGTGGTAGGAAACCTGCAACGGCACCAGTAAAAATAGCGGCAAGAATGGCGATGCTATTTTGTCCCATTGTCCAGCTAATGATGGTGATGAAAAGTCCAGTGATCGCGACGATACCCGTTGCCAGACCGTCGAGTCCGTCTATAAAGTTGATTGTATTCATCATGCCGGCGATCCAAAACCATGTGAAGAGGACTGCAGGGATGGCTAAAAGAGATACGTCGGGCTTTGTGATAAACAGGGTGAGTTCAGGTTGCTGGTACCAAGGTAAGGAGGCGATATGAGTAATGGGACTATGCACAAAAGGATTGTTGACGCCAAAGAAGAGGACGCCATGAAACGAGTGAAAACCAGGACCTAGCAGCAAGATGACCGCGCATATCTGAGCAATCAACTTGGGAAGTGGTTTGAGTCCCCGTACATCGTCGTAGGCGTGGACTACAACGATAAGAAGTGAAGCTAGTAGGAAGAGCGTATAAATTACTAACTCTTTAGAGTATGCGTATCCAAAAATCATTTCCACCTGAGCATTTTTGAGCGTCAAGGATGGCGCATAAAAAAGTAATGAAGATACAAGAAATGCGCTGAAGATTGCAATACCGCCGAGACGTGGTACTGGCTTCTTATGAATCCTGCGCTCTTCGAGAGCATCAAAGAAACCAAACCTGCGACAAAGGTATATAACGCCAAATGTGAGCGCATATGTAAGTAGAAACGCGCATACTCCGCCCAGGATGAGAAGAAACATATCCGGTAGTGTTGAGAAAAGAGATGTGAAAATAGACGGATGAAAATAAATACTACTATACATGCTTTGCATATTGTTGTCCTCAGGTATATGCTATGACATCAATGTCCATTCTTATGATTAGACGAACGAAAATGGTAAATCAGTATGTTTGCGTATGGATATCCTATGGCACAGCCCCAACTTCCTCACACTCTCATCGCCGCAGACGGCGCATCGTCATATGAAGTTTGATGATGTACTATGTATGTGGGGTGAGTGCGGTATACTACAGAAAGTAACGGAGTTTATCGAGAGAGAGATACAGAAATCTCTCTTTCTATGTTGCAGAGAAACGAGGAACACATGCAAACGACACATCTCTTTGATGAAAAAAAGATGGAATTGTTTCCAGGCATCGACGCCCAAATTTTCCCCGGCAAGCAATTGATGGTGATGCGCGTAGAAATGGCGCAGGGCGCAATTGCTCCGCCCCATGCTCATACACATGAGCAAATTTCTATTCTGTTACAGGGCGAGGCGGAATTTACCATTGGCGAGGAGCAACAGACACTCAAAGCTGGCGATACAGTTGCCATTCCTGGTGATGTCATGCATTCTGTAAAAGCACTCGTTGCATGCGAATTGATCGAGGCATTCAATCCTGTGCGTGAGGACCTTTTGAAGAGGTATTCCAATGTTTAATGCAGAGATAGAGACAATGCCGCGTGAGTCCTTGCGAGCGTTGCAAGATAAGCGTCTGCACAATATTGTGGACTATATGTATCACCAGATTCCCTATTATCGTGAAACGCTTGATCGTGTAGGTATCAAGCCGGACGCCATTCGCTCAATCGAAGACTTGCCTAAACTTCCCTTCACAAAGAAGCAGACATTGCGCGACTACTATCCATTTGGGATGCTCGCGGTACCACGTGAGAGTTTGATGCGTATTCATGCAAGTAGCGGCACCACAGGGAAGCCGACGGTCGTGTGTTATACGCCGAATGATATTGATGTTTTTGCCGAAGTTAATGCACGCTCGCTGGCCGCGGCAGGTGCCAAACGGGGCATGATACTCCACAATGCCTATGGGTATGGTTTGTTTACGGGTGGGCTTGGCATTCATTATGGCGGTGAGCGACTGGGTATGACGGTTGTGCCAGTTTCTGGTGGTGCGACACAACGGCAGGTAACGCTCATCCTGGATTTTCAGCCGGAGGTTATCTGTTGTACACCATCCTATGCACAGACGCTTGGTGAAGAATTCAAAAAGCGCGGCATCTCACCACAAGAGATTAGTCTCAAAGTCGGTCTACTTGGTGCAGAGCCGTGGACGGAGACGATACGGGAAGCTGTCGAGGCGAGTCTGGGTATTGCAGCAACCAATATTTATGGCTTGAGCGAGGTCATTGGTCCAGGCGTATCGCAAGAATGTATCGAGGCACGTGCAGGGAGCCATATCTGGGAAGATCATTTCTATCCTGAAGTGGTAGATCCCAACACTGGTGAACCACTAGCAGATGGCAAGGAAGGCGTCTTAGTCTTTACTCATCTCACCAGGGAAGCGATGCCGCTACTACGATATTGGACTAATGATATTACCTATCTGACACATGATGTGTGTGCATGTGGTCGGACACATGTACGGATGGGAGCGATTCGTGGACGGGCCGACGACATGCTGATTGTGCGTGGCGTCAATCTCTATCCAACGCAGGTAGAGGCGATACTGAAGGGTATTCCAGAGGTGACTCCGCACTATCAGTTGGTGGTGAAACGCGTGGGTCTATTGGACGAGGTTGAGGTTAGTGTAGAACTTACTGATGAGGTCTTTCGCGGTATCGCGCAGGATGTCATCACCGACGACGTGATTGCCGCCGACCACGCCATGCATGCTCTACGCAACAAGATCGAGTTTCTGATTAAAGACACGATTGGGCTTAATCTTGTTGTCACACTTGTTCCCCCAGGTACAGTGCCGAGAAGCGAGGGTGGTAAGTTACGCCGTGTGGAGGATAAGCGTAACCTCTAACCAGAAGTAGAGATAAATAGGTCATAATCCATTAACGCAAGAACGTGGGCATCCATAAAAGGATGCCCACGTTTTTAAGCTATGTGTTTTGTCTCATCAAGAGACCACTCGTATCCAATAATGTTGCTCGCCATACTTTTTCTCTCCTTGCATATATTACTATTCGTTTTTGCTAGTAGCTCTCCGTTTAACATGTTGGAGAAGGGTTGAGTGTACACAGCAGATGATCGTATTGTGGTATGCTGAAATGGTAAAGCTCAGTATGTTTTGCATTGAAAGGAGATAATTTTTCATGGCAGAACCATTCGAGTACATTTCTCATGCTCGTCTTGTCTATAAAGATGGCTATCGTAACGCCTACCTCGGTGAGGTGGCAGAACCTGTGGTGTACGGTGTGCAGGGAAAACTTCGTGAATACTACGGTGCGAAAGAGGATGCACCTGTAATAGCATCGACCCTCGATCATATTGTTGCCGCCGTCGCAGGTTGAATGTACGGCACACTTGCTGGTGCCCTGTCAGGGCGCAAAATTCGATTTGATCGTCAAAAATTCACCGCTACTGTCGATGGACGTATCGTTGGTGTGGGAAAAACTATCCGTATTGAGTCCATCATTCTCCACTATGACCTTACCATTTTCCCAGAAGACCGTGGAGCCGCCGAACGCACACTCAGAGTTCACCCCGAAGGTTGCCCTGCTCATCAAAGTGTAAAAGGTGCCATTGATGTTAGCTGGGATGCAACGCTCCATATCGGTGAAGAGGTTGTCAGTCTGAAAAGCGAGCCAGCAACCGAATAAGGCTTGGTAGGGGGGCATGACAGGGACAAAGCTCTGCCCCTGTCATGTCTGTCTACAACAATAGCCTCTGCATGATCCACTCTCTAGCAGCCTTTGCATCCACTCCTATCGCCACCTGTACAATTGCTCCACCAGGCAAACGTGGCACCATAAAGCCTGCGAAAGGTCCACGCATGAGTACCTGCACTGGCATAGCCTGCCAGTACAAGAGTTCAGGTAGACAGAGTGCAGCAATTGTTAGTGGGTCGTGTAGATATGGGCGATTAGGATGCCAGCGCGGACGATGTTGCTGCCAGATGGTAATGAGTTGATGGAGTAATTGAGCTTGTGGCGTCATCGTCGTATGTAATCGTTCGATGTCGCGTTTGCGGAGCTGACAGCGTGTGGTTACGTTTAATCCGACTAGCGTTATTGGTATGCCTGCATGTAATACCATGTGTGCCGCCTCCACATCGCTGCGGACATTCCACTCTGGCAGAGGCACACCACTTGTACCCCCCATTAGCACAATATTTCTTATAGCCAGAGCGATACGAGGTTCTATCAGTAAGGCAAGTGCAACGTTTGTAAGCGGCCCAATACATACCAGTGTGAGTTGTCCTGCATGCTCTAATGCTTGTTGCACAATCAACTCAGGGCCTGAGAACGTACTGAACGAGCCAGAGTTTGGTGAATAATCCCCAAGAATTTCAGCCTGTGCCACACCAGAAGGTGGGTGACGTTGCTGTAAAGGTTTTCCTGCGCCTACCGCGAGTGGTATATCGTTACGACCGAAGACATGTAATACATGCTGTGCAAGTTGAGCGCGTTTCAGTGTGTCACCAAAAACAGTTGTTACACCGATCAAGTCAATTTCGGGCGAATTGAGTGCGAGTGCGAGGGCAAGTGCATCGTCAATATCATCGCCGATATCGGTATCTAGTAGTATCGTGTGTCTTTGTTTTGCCGATTGGACTGTCTCACGAGCAGAAAAGACATCCTTTTGGTGCATTGTAACCGTTCCTAATTTATGTTACAGTTGACGTAAATAAGCTTTTATTGCTCTCTCCTGACTATTACGCTACCATAGCAAATAGCAGATATGCAATAGAGGGCGACCAGTGTTTTTCTCGCGCAGGGAAAGGGAAAGAGGGTTTTATGGATATAGTCAAACGTGAGGTGCTGTCACAGCGTGTTCTCAAGGTCAAGCCATCGGGTATTCGTAGATTTTTCGATATCATCAATACGATGCCAGATGTTATTTCGCTGGGTATCGGCGAACCCGATTTTGTGACGCCGGAGCATATTCGTCAGGCAGGCATCAACTCTATCGAGCAAGGCCATACGCGTTATACCTCGAACTATGGCATAATCGGCTTACGCGAAGAGATCGCAGCGATGTTGCATCGTCGTTATGGACTGACCTACGACCCCAAAACGCAACTGCTCGTCACCGTCGGTGTGAGTGAGGGTGTTGACCTGGCGATGCGTACCTTGATAGACCCAGGCGACGAAGTAATCTCATCTGATCCAGGTTATGTCGCTTACGAAGCTGATATTATTTTCGCTGGTGGCGTTCCCGTTCCTGTACCAACCTATGCACAATATAATTTTGCGGTTCGTGCTGCGGAGATTGCCGCCGCCATTACACCACGCACCAAGATGATTTTGCTTGGCAATCCGAATAATCCGACGGGGGCTGTTATTCCACGCGAAGAGTTAGAGGGTATTGCCAAACTTGCCGTCGAACACGATCTCATTGTTGCCTCGGATGAAGTCTACAGTCGCCTTGTCTATGACACAGAGCATATCAGTATCGCCTCGTTGCCAGGAATGCAGGAGCGCACACTGCTCCTTGATGGCTTCTCGAAGGCGTATGCTATGACAGGTTGGCGTGTGGGCTATGTTGCCGCACCACCCCATATTCTGGAGGCGATGGTCAAAGTTCATCAATACACGATCATGTGCGCTGGTACTGCTGCACAGGAAGCGGCACTAGAGGCACTGCGTCATGGCGAGGACGATGCACTGATGATGCGCGACGACTATGCGCGTCGTGGTCGCATGTTCGTTGATGGCCTCAATCGTATTGGTCTAACGTGCAATGAGCCGCGCGGAGCCTTCTATGCCTTCCCTTCAATTAAACATACAGGCATGACCGACGACGAATTCGTCGAGAAGCTGCTGGTGGAAGAACAAGTCGCAACTGTTCCTGGTAGCTCGTTTGGCGAAGCTGGTACTGGCTATATTCGCTGTGCTTATTGTACTGCCGCCAACAAGCTCAATGAGGCATTAGTGCGTATGGAACGCTTCTTGAAAAGACACGTATAATAGACGCAAGGAGTTACTATTATGAGATTCAAGGTGGTTCTTGAACCTAGTGAAGAGGGTGGCTACACTGTATTCGTGCCATCGCTTCCAGGCTGCATTAGCGAAGGCGATACAAGAGAAGAAGCTATTACGAATATCAAAGAAGCGATAGAGCTTTATTTGGAGCCTGAATTATTGTGAGACATGAAGCATCCCGACTTTTTCAGAGCATGTTTAGTAAATCCTCTGCCTCTGAAAAAGTCGGGATGCTTCATGTTTATGCAGAAACAGGACCCCACTCGGCGGCGGCTCTATCGCGTTTGAGTTCAAAAATGTTTGGCGTTCGTAGGGCGTAGGCGGTATAATCCCACAACTCACCAGCCTCTTTCCCATGAGGGACGGTGTTGATGATTGGACCGTAGTAACCAACATCGGACCCATCGAAGGCGATGGTGGGCACACCGAAGGCATGATAGCGTTTCACTGCCTCTTCGTGGTCAGCGAGTACGTCCTGGACGGTGCTTTCATCAGCGAGAGCTTTATCCACAAAGCCTTCACCCAGACCAGCCTCTTTCGCACAAGCATCCACGACTGCATGTTCGCGAATACTCTCTTTGCGGCCATGCTGTGCATTGCCTAGTACGACATACAATTTCTCGATACCCTCGTTGCCATGTTCGCGACGCGCGAGAGCCAATGTCCGTAATGCTGCCCAGCCGTACCCATTGACGTAATCTGGCTCGGTCCCCTCTTTGCGGTTGACAATTTCAAGGCTAAAGAGACGCCATGTCACCTCGACGGGTCTCTGCCCGCGTACCTCGCGCACCCAGAGTGCTGTACGCCATGCTAGAGGGCAGAGTGGGTCAAAGTGAAAATTGATGTTTTCAGGTGTTTGTGTATCGTGTGTCGTCATAAATGAACATCCTCATTAGGAACATATGCTTATATCTTACGAGTAACCTGATACTTTACTAAGAAAAGTATAGTGAGGGTAGCATACATTTTGGCGGAGGCATCTGTCAAACAAGCTTTGCCTGTCCGTTGCTCTCTACAGGCGTCCCTTTATAGAGTGGGTACGCTACAACAAGAGCGACCGAACGACTGTTGCAACTTCATTACTGATGGTGTATTATCGTGCAATTATTTTATATGTCAACAAGTATAAAAGCCTGAAGAGCGTTTCCCTTCCATTAGTGCCTTTGCCGATGCTTTAGAAGAGGCGGCACAGGCATCTTCCACTACAAACGCTCATGAAACACAACAGGATGATATCGACTCATACACTACGGTAGCTATCAGTAAGGAAGAAGCGAACGCTGGTATCAGCCGCATGATTACCTTTCCAGGAGGTAAGCAGGTGCCCGTTGGCCCAGGCTATTAAGCATTCAGGTTATACGCCTGCTTTGCTAAGCGATAGGCCATGTCAAGCACCATTTCGTGGGCATCATCTTCGTCAATAACGTTGCGTACAACGAGGTTCGCGAGCCAACCAGCACTGGCACGACGCCACAGATCGTGTCGTGCTGGAATAGACGGATATGCTCGTGTATCATCATTGAAGCCAACCGTGTTGTAAATGCCTGCCGTCTCCACAACATTCTCGAAGTAGCGGTGCATACCGTTCAAGCTATCGAAAAACCACCAGGGCGGCCCCAGGCGCAAGACTGGATAATGTCCAGCAAGAGGGGCGAGTTCGCGGCTATACACCGTCTCATCAAGGTTAAATATGATGACCTTCAAGTCAGGTTCATTGCCGAATAAATCGAGGAGTGGTTTGAGATTGTGTGTAAACTCGCTGGCAATGGGAATATCGGCTCCCATGTCTCTACCAAATTGTGCGAAGAGCGTTGCATTGTGGTCACGATAGCTACCAATGTGCATTTGCATAACAAGGCCATCCTCCATACTCATCCGTGCCATTTCGATGAGCATATGGCCGCTAAAACGTTGTGCATCTTCTGCGCTGCCCGTGCCATGTAATGCTCGCTGGAAGATCGCATCAGCTTCACGTTCGCTAAGGCGCTCTGTGTAAGCGGTTCGGGCGGCAGAATCGGTAGCCGTTGCCCCCATCTCTTTGAAGAAGCTTCGTCTTTGTTCGAGTGCCGTGATATAGGTACGATAATTGATCACATCAATGCCAGATACTCGACTCAACTCTTGAATGTTCTCGGCGTAGTGTGCAGCGTCGATGTTGACCACTGCATCTGGGCGAAAGGTAGGAATGATACGCGCGGTCCAGTTGGAAGCACGAATTTTTTTGTGATATTCGAGCGTATCGGTTGCTGCATCGGTTGTCGCTAACACCTCGATATTGAAGCGTTCAAACAGACGGCGAGGTTGAAACTCAGGTTGCTGCAATTTTTCTGTAATCTGGTCATAAATAGCCTGTGCGTTCGTGGAGGTCAGCTTGTCTTCGATACCAAAGATACCACGTAGTTCATCCCGTAACCAGAGGACGGAAGGTGTACCCCGAAAGAGATACCAGGAATCGCACACCGTCTGCCAGATTTTACGATGATCCTGTTCTATCGCGCCATTGTCTTTACGTTGAATGCCTAACTTTTCTAGCGGAATGCCTTGTGAGTAGAGCATACGGAAAATATAGTGGTCAGGTATAATCAATAGATCAACAGGCGTACCCCATGTATATGTAGCAGGAGCGAGCAGGCGCGGATCGACATGCCCATGTGGACAAATAAGTGGTACAGCCTGTACCTGTGTATACAGGCTGCGAGCGATCTGGCGTTGTGTAGGCTCTGGCGAAAAATAGCGATCTTCCAATGGTTGACTCATACTATCTCCTTTTCTGATTGCTAAGCATTGTTTGATTGCAAAAATATAGTATCAGTTGCATTCTATCATGTCTTCACCTTGCCTATAGGCAAGGTTTGAAACATTTAGCCGTTTCTATTCGTACCAGCGTCAGAAGACCTATTACACAAGTTTATTTGGAGTGAACATGCGTATTTTTATCCTCGGAGGCGATGGATACCTTGGTTGGCCGCAAGCGTTGTATCTTTCACAACAAGGCCACGAAATCGCCATTTTTGATAATCTCGCACGGCGGTATTTCGATTTAGAGCAAGGGTTTCATAGCCTCGTGCCTATCGAAACTCTTCAGAAGCGTGTCGATGTATGGAGAGAGGTTTCGGGACGAACTATCGACGTGCATATTGGCGATGCAATGGACTACGATCTCCTATCCTCTGTGTTCCAATCGTTTCAGCCAGAAGCGGTCATCCACTTTGCGGAGCAACGTTCCGCCCCGTACTCCATGATTGACCGCAAGCATGCAGTTTTTACACAGACAAACAATGTCGTTGGAACTCTCAATGTACTCTACGCCATTAAAGACTTTGCCCCAGACTGTCACCTTATCAAGCTAGGTACAATGGGCGAGTATGGGACACCCAACATCGACATCGAAGAGGGCTTTATCGAGATTCACCACAAAGGCCGCTCTGATGTTCTGCCTTACCCGAAACAACCTGGATCAATCTACCACCTTAGCAAAGTGCATGACAGCCACAATATCATGTTTTGCTGTAAAGTCTGGGGCATTCGTGCCACTGATCTCAATCAAGGTGTCGTCTATGGTGTTGAGACCGACGAAACACTGCTTGACCCACGACTTGCAACGCGTTTTGACTACGATCAAATCTATGGTACTGCACTGAACCGTTTTTGTGTGCAATCAGCAGCGGGCTATCCCCTCACTGTCTATGGCAAAGGCGGACAGACAAGGGGCTACATCAATGTGCGTGATACTATACGTTGCATCGAGCTAGTGGCGTTGTCAGCACCAAAGGCTGGAGAGTATCGTGTGTTCAACCAGATTACCGAACAGTTCTCGCTCAATGAACTGGTGGAGATTGTGGTCAGGCAAAGCGACCTGCTTGGCTTGCGTACAGAGGTGAGCTACCTCTCCAATCCGCGCGTCGAGCAAGAGCAGCACTATTATAATGCAACTCACACGGGCCTCATTGACCTCGGCCTTGAGCCACATTTGCTTTCAGACACCGTTCTTGAATCACTTATGAAACTGGCTATGGACTACAGGGACTGTATTGATCCTCGCTTGATTGCTCCTACCGTCAACTGGCGTAGCACCACAAACAAAGTTTCCGAGTAGGTACCTCTTTCAAAATTGCAGAGGTGCCTATTCTTTGTTGTGTCAGGAAACGATCAAGCCATCTACGATATCGTAGATGGCTTGATTTGCCTGTAAATTCCATGTTCTATAGGTCCGAATACTCTCGACCTTTTCCGCTAGCATTGCTGGATTGCTAGCAATTTTGTTTATCAACTGTTGCTGGTCCCGTAAATCCAGACAGACCCAACCCAGATTATGTCTTTTAAGAAAGCCGAGATTAGGCGTCTCCTGGCCTGGGATATACGAAGTAATAAGGCATGGTTTCTCTAACGTAAATGCTTCAGAAAGAAAGCTTGCCCCAGCTTTACCTGCAATTACATCTGAAACTGCCATGTATGGGGCGATGTTTGCTGTGAACGGTAATACGCTCAGTCGCTCAACATTGGCGAAGTGTGCCGCGAGTACCTTGTTATTGCCAACCGCGAGAATAATCTGTGTCGGAGTATTGGCAGCGAGGAAATTCTTTACTGTGCGATCAATACCAGCCGAGCCTTTCGCGCCCCCCTGTAAAAAAATAGCAAAGACCGCTGGATCAAGGCCAAGTGTAGGTAGAAGCTCTGTTTTTGTCGGTAGTGTTTTTTGAAGAAATTGGCGACGCACAGGTCTTCCTGTAACATGAAGCCGTTGCGTCTCGATGCCGCGTTGCTCAGCTTGCACACAAATTTCGTTCGTAGGGGCAAGGTAGGCATCGGCGTACTTTTCGGTGAACCATGCAGAATGTGTCTGCTCCAAATCAGTGAGTTGAAATACCAGAGGAATCCTTTTGCTCAAGCGTTCGTTGACTCGCGCAATCTCATACGAGAGCAGAGGGTGTGTCGAGATGATAAGTTGTGGTTGTGTCCGCGCAAGCAGAGCGGCGACACGCTTTTTCACGGAGAATGTCAGAACACTATGTACGAGCCATGCACCTACAGGATTATCCATTAAGGTATACTGAAAATTCCAAAACCACATGAAATAGCGGCTTAGTGTAGAGTAATACTGATGCATCAAGTCGGGGTACGGGTCCGCGATATCAACCTGATACTTCGAGCCAAGCATCTCCTTGAGAGACTGCGCGAGATTGATGTGTCCACCGCCAGTGTGCGTGGTGATAATCAAAATTCGGAATTGGGATGGTTGCACTATGATCGTTTCCTTTTTATTTTGCAGAAACCTACTGTAAGACTTCTTGGCTATGAACCTCTAGTTCTTGAAGTCATAAATTGTATTGTTATAGGTCTGCTTAGGAAACGTGACGATTCCGATCATGGCGCAAGCGTTCTAATACCCAGGTGCGTACAAGTGTTGCTTTCTTCATCCCGCATTCATGTGCTATTATCTCTAGTTCATGGTCGGTTTCTGGGTCAAATCGTACCTGTATGTTCGCGGAGAGACCATGTGTCGCACTTACTTTTACTGCTTCAGTTTCTTTTGCAAAGTCTGTGATGCTGTGAGTGTCCCAAAAATTGGCTTCTTCTTCATAGCTTTTGAAAGCTGGAATTGAGCCATAGGCTTCGGTTGGATACTCTGGTCCATTATATGCTAATTCATCGTTCATTGTTGAGTCCCTGCTTTCCATTCGCTATATTCGAGGCGTTCTTTCCTATCTGCTGGCCGAGCACTAACTGGGTAATATTCCCCTGAGCCTTTGGACGCTAAAATAAGAACAATAAGTCGTCTGTTTGCTTTTGATCCAATTACTAAGAGTCGGCCTTCATAAGTATGACGTACATACAAGTTTTCAGGAGGTCCATACGCTACCTCTTCAACCTCAACCCGCGTTAACTGGTGACGTTCCCATATGTGTGCCTCATTAAAATCGTCCCACACCAGTCCTAAAATACTAAAATCCTTCATGGAGTTTATTGTAATGATTTCCATTACAATGTCAAGGGCAAAATGCACAGGACAATCAGAGTATTTTTGTTCTTACGTCTGCTGAGCTTTATCATAAAGCGCATACCACGTATCATCGTAGTAGGGCGAGAACATATGTCCTCGCTGAAGACTGCTAACGAAGTCGTTATGCCCATTGAGATACCAGTTGCCTCGGTTCTGAATGAACCAGGGACCACCACTGGAGCCTCCCGTCATATCGCAAGGAATGGAGACCACGCTACCGTCTCCATGTTGCCAGAGAGTGCCAGAAGAGGCTTCACATGATTGTCGAGTCTGACCATCGAAAGGATATCCGGCGGGATAGCCATAGGCGTAGAAGGGTTGATTGATCGGCTGATTATACGCCCAACCAGCACCCCCAGCCATATCAGTCAAAGCACCCTCGCTATTAGGAGCGACAATGGCTATGCCAAAGTCATGATGATAGTCGTTTGGTTTGGCATCTATCCAATCGGAAGGGACTTCTAAATCGCGTGCTGCCCAGCAGCCATAAGGCGTACTGCCATTGTCGTAGAGAGGACAGAAAATCACGTTTCGTGCCCAGCCACCATACCAGTAGAGACAGTGACCAGCTGTGTCAACGACACTGCGATTGCGGCTTATAACAGCGGTGCCAGAACACATGGAATCTTGACCATAGGTAGTGGTAAAAAAGACTTTCCCGACCGTTGAGAGAGGGTATACAAGGTTTTTATCGCGTGCTGGTTGCCCCTTTTGCTGTACCGCTTTGCCCTGGTTTTGGTCTGGAGTTGTTTGTGTTAGATTGAAAGTGGGGTTTATCGATAGGTCGGTATTGGTAGCACCACGCATACTTGCCATCGTCCAGTGTTTGACTGCATCGCTAGGACTCATTCCCACAGGATGGTCACTGATCGCTGTTGAAGGCGTTAACAACGATATGGGTAGAAAATGTGTATATGCCATTAGATACACCAGATACGAACTGGCGAGCAAGCAAAGAAAGACCTTACCCATTAGCGGATGAAGAACGAAACGATAGAATCGCTGCATTACGCCCTCTCTTTCATCAAGCCTGTTGTGGACGAGATGAGTGGGATTTCTTTAGATCGTGCCCATCGACCTCAGGTAGAGGAGCAGCTTTGGAGTGACGTATTTTTTCTGCCGTCCAGTAAGCAAGGGCATCTTTGGGAGAAGTTTCTACAGAATGCTTTGTGATTGTAGGCGAAGACGCTGACTTCGCAAAACGCTTCCTTGCAAATAGGAACACACCGATAAGCAGGCACAGAAATAGTGCGCCAATTGGAGATGAGTAGATAGGTTTGCGTTGTTGTGACATTGTGGCTCTCTCTTTCAGAAAAGATGATCAGTGCAGAGTAGTATGTCGTTTTATTCTTTACATATGCTAGAAGTAGTGCTTGCTTGTGAGCAAGATGGATTTCCTTTGCTAAGTATAGCACAGATAGGGTATATAAAGCATAGCTCATATTTGCTCGTAAATGTGTGCTTTGCATATCTTGCTACTTGGATTACGCATAAGTAAACTTGATAAAAGGATGGAGGAAAAGACATGTGTCTTTTCCTCCAATGGCTTCTCAGGCTTACTTGAATGTATACCCCATGTTCAAGTTAGACCCTGTTTAAACATCATTATATTCGGTTGCAAATGTGTATATTCATGTGTGTTTTGATCTCCACCTTTACGCATTTCCTCATCCTAGCAAAGATATAGTCGGCAAGGAGTAAAGGTTTGAGCAGTGGAGGGTAGAGCGATTGATGAGAGCGTGAAATCCAGTGTATAATAAGCTCTCATGGGAAACGTAACACATTGGGACGCCGCTGATGGTTATCGGCCTTCCTCTTACATCAGATATGCATAGAAGGAATACGTATGCATGTAGCGCAAAGCGGTATCTTTGCTCTGGGTACCGGATCGCACTCTTATCTGGAATTCGATCTCCTTGCATCTACCAAGCCACTTGCCCTGGTTCAGGCGATTGCAAACCTGCGAGAACCAAGCACGACAACTGGCGGAGTCAACCTTGTTGCTGGATTCAGGCCATCGCTGTGGAAGGATGTCGCACTCGGAGATGCACCAGTGGGCGTGGTGGACTTCGATCAGCCTGTGCGTGGTGTCGATGGTTATGTCATGCCAGCTACTCAGCATGATCTATGGCTTTGGGTGGCTGGGCACGCCTATGATAAGGTTTTTGATGTGACACGAGAGGTGATGAAAGCACTCGCCCCTGTCGCAATCCTGGCAAGTGAAGTTGCCGGTTGGACCTACAAAGAGAACCGAGATTTGACTGGATTTATTGATAGTACTGAGAATCCTCGTCTTTCCGAGGCACCTGAGATAGCTTTGCTTCCCCAACAAACTCCGGGAGCAAGTGGTAGCATTGTGCTGGTACAGAAATGGACGCACGATGCCGCCGCTTTTGATATGCTTCCCCTCGATGTGCAAGAAAAGATTTGGGTCGAACCAAGGACACGAGTGTAGAGCTTGATGAGGAGGTACGTGGCCTCCAGTCACATGTCTCGCGAACGGTGCTCGAAGAAAATGGAGTAGAACCACCCATTTTCCGCCGCAATACTCCCTTTGGTACAGCCACCGAGCATGGGACGATGCTTATCGGCTTTAGCTGCGACCAGCATCGTCTCGCCTGTATGCTTGCGCGTATGGCAGGGGCTGAGGATGGCATACGTAATGCCCTCACGAGGTATACGACAGCCATCAGCGGAGCCTATTACTTCGTTCCATCGGTAGAGTCCTTGCACAGTTTAGCCACACAAGACGACACAAATTAGTGCCTGTCAGCACTGCAAACCACATCATCCAAGCTACAAAAAATAGCTATATCTGTTCCTCAGAGGCCAGCGGTGTTCTCACCTCTTGCCAACGATAACAAGGCACGATGTGATCGTTCACTATCCCAACAGCTTGCATAAAAGCATAGCAAATGGTAGAACCGACAAAGGTAAAACCGCTCTGTTTGAGTTCCTTGCTCATCGCGTCCGAGTACGTAGTACGTGCAGGGACTTCCAGCATCGTTTGCCATGTGTTTTGCAGGGGATGCCCATCTACAAATCGCCAGAGAAAGGCATCGAAACTGCCCCATTGGGATTGGACCTCAAGAAGCGCACGTGCATTCTGAATGGTGGCCTTGATTTTCAGCTTGTTTCGCACGATCTCCGGATTCGCCAGCAGCTCCTGGGCTTTCCGGTCATCATAATGAGCAATCTTGTTCGCATCAAAGCCATCAAACGCTGCAAAATATCCAGCACGCTTTTTAAGGATGAGCGACCAACTCAAACCCGCCTGCGCCCCTTCGAGGATCAGCATCTCAAAGAGCTTGCGGTCATCATGGACGGGCACTCCCCATTCAGTATCATGGTAATCGATGTAGTGTTGGCTGGCTAAAGCCCAAGCACATCTTTGTAACGTGATGGTCTCACTCATCTCATCGCTCCTTCTATCTCCTCGTGTCTAAGTTCTGCTAAGCGAACAAGCGGCACCGCCATATCAGTAATAATAAATGTGTGGTCAAACCGCTTTTTAACGCTATAAAACGTTGGGGAAACATATATGCAGTTGTATGTGTGTTTTCCCAATCGTTGTCATTATTGACGTAGAGTGGCTCTAAAGGCCGTTTCACCTATACCACATTTAACACAATCTTAACTTTCATGTGATGGGACAAAATAATATAAATAGAGAATGCAGCGACTTATAAAGCTCCTCGTTAGTTGCTGGTTCAGTAGTTGGGATAACTGTCTCGAAATCCCAAGATGTGATACTCTGACCGGATGCACTTACCTTCCCTTCATTTGACGGATAGGGAGGGGTGATCTTGATAAGGAATATGCCTTTTTTCCCTGGTGCGCTCGGTCTTTTGACGGCCATCCATTCAATAAATCCATCAAAGTCTGTAAGGTCAAAATTTTGCAGGTATTCACAGAAGGTCTTTTTGGAGATAGGTGGTAAACTAAGGCACTTTCTCAAGGCTTCCAATTTTATCTGATCTGAATTACAGGCACGCAAGAGTATTTGGAGTATTTTTCGCTGCTGAAACTGCTCTTTTATGTTTTCGTCAATGTTGATAGCTTGCCCTATGACACGTATCATCTCTTCAAATTGTTCTTGGTAGCCATACATACAAGCAAGGTAAAGCAAACCGTCTGCATCTGGTATGATTGTTTCGAGAACGTTCTCTTGCAGATAGTTGAGAGCGGTAGTAACCAACCCTGTGATATCCTTGCGTTCCAGCTTCCAATAACCGACCATTCCTCTCCCCAAACCGGCTACCATTCTACCCCTTTGCCTCAGTGGATCATCCCCGTCAATCACTGCACTGCTAATCTCGATACCCATTTGCCTCAGTTGCCTTTGCTTGATGTCGGGATTGAGGGCCACTGCTTCATTCACCTGTGCATCTTTATCTAAAAGGCTCGTCGCAAATTTATTCGCTTCTAAAAGAATGTTCTCTGCTCGCGCCTCATCCTTGGCCTTTTGAATTTCCTGCATTGCCTCAGCGTTTTGTTTGGCTGCTTCTACTCTCGCTTGCTCTATCTCCTGTAACGCTTCGATGTGTTGCGTTGCTGCTTCCCCTCTGGCTTGTATTATTTCCTGCATCGCCACAGAATGTTGTGTCGCTGCATCCTTTCTTGTCTGGTCTATCTTTTTTTCAGTGAGAATAGTTTCAACGCCTTGCAAACTTATGCCAAAAATGGTTATCGCTGCAATCGCTAGACCTAACAACGGGATCGCATAGATAGCCTCTACCCCGCCTAAAATGGCTACACCAACGAATATCCAGAATGATTTGGTACGGAAAAGCTCTTTTACTGTGTCCATTTCACAACCTCATTTCCTGACGCTCATACTGTGCTATTGTTTCTACTCATATCAACGAAAAAGAGGGTGAGTCATATAATTGTTTCAGTTCAGTGTCGAGGTCAGTTTATGAGGCTAAAAGAACATATAGAGTGTATGTTATCAGCGTATTATTGGAACCGAGGACGAGTGGATAATGAGCTTTAGTGGTTCTTAAAGCCCATTCACCTCTTCTTCGAGCAATGCCCAAAACCAGACTTTTTCCCGCAGTCCCTCCAGGTCGGGATCACGGGAGAGCCAATCGCGAAAAAATTGATTGATGGGGCGCAGTTGGAACGAAATTTGGAGCATTCGTTGGCAATCAACCTCTTTCGATAATCTTGCATAGACGCAGGCTAGGTCATAATACACATTAGCCTTACTCTCCTGGCTACAAGATGGCATTGATAGGCAGTGCAGTAAAGTCTTCTCGGCCTCAGCGAAATCTCCTATTCGCAAGAAGAGACTACCGGTGCATTGCCAAAGCCGCTCATCATAAGGAGTGTCCTCTAGCTGTCTTTTGAAAGCTGTTAATGCCACTTGTTGTCGGTCGTGATCTACAGGATAGTCGGCAGATAAGACCCGTCGATGCTTTACCAACAACTTGTTAACTTGTATGCGGCCTTTCATGAATTGAGCGGCTAGGTCGCCTGAGTCGTCCTCTCGTCCTGCCGCGATAAGCGCCAGCCGCACTGCAGGAAACACGTAGAGAAAATAGGTGCTTGTGCCGAATGAAGGAGATTGGTCCTTCAATTGAAACCGGGTTGTTTCCAGCCACCCTCGTCGATCTTGTAGAGCTTCTGTTAGCCAGCCTGACCTTTTCTCTCCTTCTGCGCTTTGAAGTATCTCGATGGCATATGCATGCGCGTGTTGGATCTTCCCTGTCGGCGAAAGGAGTGCTGCCGGAGGAAGTTCATTGTCTCCCTTTAACCGTTTAGATAGAGCTGTGTATACCACCATGTACTCTTGCTGAAGCGGATTGTCGGGAAGTGTACCGAGGCCCTCAAGCATTTGTGCGCAAAGCTGGAGAGCCTCTGATCTGTCAATGGGGCTGATGTTGAACATCCGCGCGTACACTCGAGCAATTAACAGGCTAAACCAGGAATGAGTTTCCTCTTTCCAAAAGTAAAGGATGGCTAGCAGGGCTTCGTCCGAAAGCGATGCGACTCTCTCGAGAGAAGGTAAGACTTCAGAGGAAGGAGCTTTACAGAGTCTTGCCATCTCAAGCTCATGGCCTCTCCCAAGTATCCTGTCTAGGGAGTTGGCAATGTTACCTTGACGTACATGATGAAAGTGGTTCTCGCCAGCATCAAGATGATCGAGTATGTCTTCACATGAACAGGCACAGAAATAGCGGGCGTTTATAAGACCGCGATAGCCTGGATGTACCATCACATTGATCTGCTCGTGTAAACACGACATCAGAAGCTCGCATAGCTGGTGGTAGCGTGGATGCTCTCGGAGAGTTGCTGCGTGACGCGGAATGAATTCATCCAAATTCAAATAGTAGGCAGGTGCTTCTTCTAAAGGATATGAGGTATGTAGACCCACCAGTTCCCTAGAGGAGATACCAGCGTCGAGGCACATTCTTCCCAATTGCGCAATCGCTGCTCCACGCAATGCGAAAATACGATATTCATTTGGTATGTCAGAAAGGTCTGGCAGGAGGAGCGTCGTGAAATGGGATTGCGCATCTGGTATATACTCTGAGCAACGCCACCACGCATAGGTAAGCATCTCACTTAAGAGTGCCTGCGCTGTGGATGGATACTCTTCAAAGGACGGTGGCAAGAGCCGAAGAACTCGAGAGGAATCTCGATTAGCCATGTCTCCGAGCAACGCTAAGGTGATGGCAGCCGTGGTATACTGCTCATGCCATTGCACTACAAAGCTTCCCTCAATCACATCGAGCAGGTCATTTGGTGCGACTTCCTCTAGCCTATAGACGCTCCAGAGCAAGCGGTTCATCACCCACGCATTTCTCTCTCGTCGGATCGCCGAACAGAGGGCCGCTATCAGCGTCTCTGGATGCTCGAAGAGAATCGGGCGTAGCGCGCTGGCGGCGCGGTATCGAACCAAGGGTTCCTCATTCTCTAGTTCCATGAGGAGGTCATTAAGTTCATCAGGGCCACTTAAGAGCGCGGTCCGTCCGCGAACCTCATCGATGTCCCTCAATAATTCCTGTCCCAAACGGCTCTCACCCTCTCCAACCACCAGATCGTACTCATGAGCGAGCCGTTTCCCTGCTGCTGCGATGCTTCTATTATTGAATCTCAGGAGAGGACTTAAGGCACTTTGGAGCCACTGCTCTCGTTTTTCTTTCTTCGTGTCGTTGATCTTTCTAGCCAGCTCTAATCGCCGACGCATGACGGTTTCTACCCGTTCAGGGGCAAATTCGGTCGTCGTGCTCAGTGCCCATCCTCCCTGGAAACGCTCGATGATCCGATCACTTAGGTACAAACCTGTCACCCATTCCCAAGCACTCTTTTCACGCGCTGCGAGTTGACCGAGTGCCACGAAGACCTCTAAACTAGCTGATTTTTTATCTGGAAACTTGGTGAGTACAGAGAGAAATGCTAATATCTTGTAATCATTGCTTCCCCCTAGTTTCACCTGAGCTAGCCCCTTAGCGACGGCCATCACCCAGCAATGATCGCGGCCTACTAATTTCTCAGCGAGTAAGACAGGGTCTGGAACGAGTCGAAGCAGTGAACTCATTGTGTCCGTATCGACTTCGGGGAGGATCTCATCCAGGATATCTTCTCCTTTACGTAATCGAAGTTCGAGATCTCTGGCGAAGAGACGGGCAGAGACAGTAGGCTCGGTCAGTTCTACAGAACCTGTGGGGACAATGGTTACTAACCCCGCATTTTGTATCTCTCGTAAAGCAGCATTTCCTGGCTCCAGTAATTGGTCTGCAAGCAATTTGGCCGCCCGTAAAGAAGTGACCGCAGTCGTACGTTCCTCCCAGAGGAGATGCTGCAGTGCCTGAAATGCTTTACGTACCGTATGTAGATCGCACACTAGATTGCTTGCCACACTGAGAAGCGCATTTTCCACGTGCTTGTCCACTAGCGCATCAACCTCTACAGGTGCTGGTGTTTCGTTTGGTTCACCAAGAACCTCTCCATACTGTTGCAGATAAAGGTTCAGTAGATAGGGATTCCGGAGCGGAGCAAAAGACGGTGCCCATAGTTGAAGGGCTATCCTTTCGGCCATTGTTGCAGAGTATCGACGCTTGAATACCTCTACTACTTCCTCAAAGACAAGGTCGCCGAGGAGAAAGCTGTACAACTTGCCTGGCTGTTCAGGTTCTAATTTCGGGAGCAGTCTTTGCTCTAACTCGAGCGGAAAGGTATCCATAGGCGCATCAGAAAGGAGGAAGTTGAAGGATTTGCTCTGCTGCTCAGTTTCTGACTTTGGGTTCGTTCCTTGCTCAAACCGGAGTGGAAAAATGTCTGTAGGCGAGATTGCCCTGCTTAGTAGCGAAGAGTAGGTGTCCCAAACGTGTTTCTGACATGTCAGCACTAACTTTATGCCTTGCTCGCGGCATTCTTCGATCAAGCGACCGAGATAGCGCACGAAACGGGAGACCTCGTCAGGAGCGACGGGGAAGTGAAGATCATCGATAGTAATGGTGAGAAAACCATGTCGTTGAACACCAGCGGCTACCTGTAAATGTCGAAAACAACGCTCGTCACTCCAATCAGCAGGTGCAAAGCGGTGTAATTTACCAGCGATGAGGGTGCGCAACTCTCGCTGGGAGTCGAGGTCGGATCCTCGCAGGAGCAGGCACGCCTCCCCGTCCAGTATTCGCGTCATCCAGTCTATCACGGACCAGGATTTGCCGACCCCGCTCCAGCCAGTGAGGACAAAGAGCGTTTCTCGGGCGGTTAGAAATTGTTCCAAGGCACCTACCAAGCTCAAGCGAGGAATCGCATACTTCGCATCCCAGTTCGAAGGAAGCCTACTCTCCAGCACTTCGGTACATGCACGCATGGGATCGCTGACTAACAAAGTACGCAGCACTAGTGGTCTTTGTGCGACTCGTTCGACCCATTCAACCGTATAAACTGGTGAATGTTTGGGTCCCGAAGCCGCATCTTGGAGGAGCGCGCCTAGCAATGCCTCTCCAGTCAAGCGAACAACTTCTGGAGTGTAACACGCATAGGCCAATTGAGTTTCGATCTGCGCTTTGAGCGTTTCGAGGTGGAAAGGCCTGATCTCTGCCTGCTGCCTTAAGATGGTGAACGCAATTTGATGGAGATGTTCGTCGTCTGTAACTCCCCACCCTTCCTTCTGCCACCGCCGCTGAACCTTGGCGATAATGTTCGTCAAATTTCTCCAAAGTTCAGGTTTCTCCCTTGGATTATCGAGAAAATGTTGAATCTCTTTTTGCTGTATGGATCCCTGGGTGATCAACTGCACTTGCCATGGTCTTCCAGCACGTTCGGAGGAGAGCGCATTACACATAAAGTTAGCGAGGAGATTATCTTGTTCTCGTAACAATGCAGAAATTGACCATGGTTTCTCTGTTGCCTTGAGCTGAATCCATTCGTCTTCTTCAGGATTCAGTTGAACCTGAAGAGCTACTACAGTCTGGGATCCATATAAAAGTGGAGGCGTGATAGGACGAGCCAGGAGATCATTACCTAAATAGAAAGCGACTGAAGCTACTTTTCTATATAAAAGGAGCCAAAGGGCGTAAACAAGATGGTATTCAGTTCCTTTTAAATTATTCCAATCACCGGTGATCTCGTTCTCATTTGCAGATGACATCATTTCCTCTTCAGCAGGACAAAATTAAAACTTACAGGTTCTTAACGTTATCGACCACATCAGTATGCCTGAAATCGGTCGGTATGTAAAGAGGTTTTACTTGCCTATAATAGCGGGAGATAAGCAAAATGGTGAAAGGGCCACAGTAGCGTCAGTAAAGTCAGGAAGGCTCATCTTTTCCTATCCATGCTATTTTGCACATCGGTAGTTTGCAACAGGGCGAGATACTGTGGACTCGTGAAAATGACTTCCTTGATCACTGTTGCAGATTAGTGGAACAACTTGCTCCAATGCCCGTTGTACTGCTGACAAAACAAAAGGCAGTTCCAGTGTTTGATCCAGTTCCCAACTCACCACATAGCGCGAGTACCAACCCAGAATAGCAATGAGGTACATCCAGCCTCTTGACAAGCGGATATAGGTGATGTCAATCCCCCAAATATGATTGGGGTACGCACTCGTGATGTGTCGTAATAAGTAGGGATAGACTCCTTCTTTCTGATTGCGTTTGCTCACATTTGGTCCAGGATAGATCGCCGCGATCCCATTTCTTGCATGTAACGACCCACCGTTTTCCGGTTGATGCCCATGCCTTCTCGTTGTAACTGGGCTGCAATTTTCCGCGCACCATAAAAAGGTGATTGCGTGTACACCTCATCAATCCGATGCTTGAGTAACACTTCCTCAGCACGAGGGGGACGTGGCTGGTAATACACGCTTGAACGGTTGAGATTAAGTAACTCGGTTTGTATCGTGAGCGGCAAGTCACTCTCTGCTCGTTCAATCAAGCCGAGCCGTTCCTCTCGCGTCAGAGTTGTAACTTTTTTTCAGCCAAGTGACTTGAGTGGTGAGTTTCCCAATTTCGGCATAGAGTTCCGTCAGTTACTCTCCATGAATCGCTTGTAGCTCAGCTGTACTATCATGTTTTTCAAAGAGACTGGGCAAACCTTCTACTGCTCGTGTTCGCCACTCTTTTAATTGGGTGGGATGAACTTCATATTTGGCGGCAAGTTGTGCGAAGGTTTTCTCTTCTTTAAGAAGTTCCTGCACCACTTTGGCCTTGAAAGCGGCTGTGTACTGTTTTCTCATCATGCTTTGAGTATATCTTATCAACGCCTTCTTTCGTGTTTAGATTCTTGGCTCTTCCGCACTTCCCGTGCTCTGAGTTCTATGGCGCAAAACCTTCTCTCGGGAGATTGGCTATTAGAGCAGGTTAAGGAAAGTCTATAATATCCCCCAGAACCTGGACACGGCAATAAGGTAGAATGACTGTATCGAGAAGGACTCTTGTGAGGAGAAAATGATGGTCATGCCAAGAAAACGATACAGTGCCGAGATCAAAGCAAAAGTTGCCTTAGAAGTGATCAAAGGTCAGAAAACGACCAATGAGATCGCCGCCGAATACGGAGTTCATCCCAGTCAAATTGCTCAATGGAAAAAAACAAGCGTTGGATGAACTGCCACAGATTTTTTCGTCAGGACGTAGCGAGCAAAAGCAAAGTGATGAGGCGTTAACCAATACTCTCTCTCAAGAAATTGGACAACTCAAGGTGCAGTTGGACTGGCTCAAAAAAAAACCGTCAGAGCAAAAGGGCCGACTGAGTGAGGATGGTATACTGAGGGAAGCAGATTATGTTTCAAGCAGTAGGAGGCACGGTGATGAAAACAGCCCGAATGTTCTCTCATATCACTACCCGCTTTTATCGCCCCGAACAGCATCTCTGTCCAGAGTGCCAGAGGCATCTGCGGCGTGCAGTCACCTTATCTGAACGAACGGTGATCACGTTGCAAGGAGCTATCAAAGTCGTTCACGCTGGCTATCGGTGCCCCAATTCCCAATGTGTTGCACCTGCACGTACCTACCGCAGTCTCCAAGCCGATGCACTTGCGTTGCCTGGATATACCTTTGGCCTGGATATTGTCTTGCTCATTGGGCATTTGCGCTTGTGCCAGCATCAGACGCTCGATGAAGCGCATCAAAATCTGCAAGAGCGGCTTGCCTCTCACGCACTGAGCATTTCGCGTCGTGAGATACTCTACCTCTTTGACGCGTATTGCACGCTGTTACGAGCAGGGACCCAAGCCCATGAAGATCAGGAGTGGTTGGCACAAGTCAACGCCAATGGAGGCATCATCGTCTCGATGGATGGAATTCAACCGGATCGAGGCAACGAAACGGTCTATGTGGTCCGTGATGCGCTCACGGGTCGCGTGTTGGTTGCCGAAAATGTGACCGCTTCCGACACAGCGGTTCTCAAGCGGCTTCTCGCACCGGTTCATACGCTTCCCGTTCCCGTTGTGGGGACCATCAGTGATGCTCAGGAATCTCTGCTTCAAGCCTTAGAGCAGACGTGGCGGGAGGTACCACATCAAGTCTGTCAGTTTCACGCGTTACAAGATGCCTCTCGCCCAGCGTATGAAGTGGATCGCAAGCTGAAGACGGCGATGCGCAAATATCTGCAACCCCGGTTCAAGGATGTCCGTCAGCAAATTGAGCGCAGGACCCCCCAAACCTCTGCTGAGGAAGCGGAGCAGTTAGCTGTCCTGAATGATTATGCGCTCGGCATGCAGACGGCATTACATTTCGATGGCACGTTGCCGTTTGACTATCCAGCCGTTGCAGCCGCCGCCGCGTTGGATGAGGTTGCCTGCAGCTTGGAGCAGGTGGCAAAAAAGGGGCTCCATTAAGCCCAGTCTGCCAGCAAAAACAGGCTCGTCTGCAAGTGCTTGTGGCACAACGAAGCCTGTGGACCGAACAAGTGGAGCAAGTGAAACGGATGCGCCAATGGGTGTTGGATGCAGAGCATATTCTGGATGGAAGTTGGGCTACCAATGAAGACGTGCTCAGCAATGAGCATGTGGCTCGACGATTTGATCACTGGTTGCAGGCAATGAAGGAACATCTCACCTCTGATACACTCAGTTCCACTGAACAGAGCTGTCTTCAGCCTTTCTTACAGATCTTCATGAACCTGCGTCCCTCCCTGATCCAGTGTTATGATCGGGAGGCATTCCCACGCACGAACAATGATACCGAACGCAGTATCCGCGCGATCAAGACTCGCTATCGGCGCATTAGTGGAAGGAAAAACTGGAACAGTTATTTGTTGCGCTATGGTCGTTGTGTTGCTTTCTACGACTGGTGGCAGCAAGATCCTTCTCGATCATGTCAGTTAGAACAACAGTTGAAGCAGCTCACGCCCCAACAGTGGCGAGATGGTCGCCAGCAGACGACAACAGCGCAATGCGAACAACTCAAGCGCTTTCGCTTTCGTCATCATCGAGAGACATACTTAACTTCGCTTGAGGGGAGGTGGGCCAAGGCTTCTCAGTCGGTCCTTTTGCTCTGACGGAAAAAAATCAGGACGGCTCTCGTGAGCACAAACGTCAGTTGATTGAGCCAGAGCATCCAAAGGTCACGATTGCTGAGCAATGCGATTTGCTGGGATTGGCCCGTTCCAGTTACTACTATCAACCAACAGGAGAAACGGAAGAAAACCTGCATTTGATGCGATTACTTGATGAGCAATACACCAGAACGCCTTTTTACGGCATTTTACGGATGACGGCGTGGTTGAAAACACAGGGGTATGCGGTCAATGAGAAACGGGTCGCACGACTCTTGTGGTTGATGGGACTCGAAGCCATCTCTCCAAAGCCGCGTTTAAGTCTGCCTGATCCCAACGCTCATCGCTATCCGTACTTATTAAAAGGACTCACCATTGAGCGAGTGAATCAAGTCTGGAGCACCGATGTTACCTATATTCGCACCACGCGCGGCTTTGTCTATCTGGTGGCGATCATTGATTGGTTTAGCCGTTCTATTCTCGCCTGGGAGATTTCAGTGACACTCGATGTCAATTTTTGTCTGGATGCCTTAGATCGAGCCTTGAAGGTGGCACGTCCTGAGATTTTTAACAGCGATCAAGGAGTTCAGTTTACCAGCCATGAGTTGAGCTGTCGGCTGGAAGCGGCTCATATTCGCATCAGTCGAGATGGTCGAGGTCGAGCACTTGATACCATTTTTGTCGAACGCTTCTGGCGAAGTGTGAAATATGAGGAGGTGTATCTCAAAGACTACGATACGGTTCCTATGGCAATGCAGAATTTGAAGGCGTATTTTACCTTCTACAATCAGGAGCGACTGCACCAGTCGCTGGGCTATTTAACTCCTGCTGCTGTCTATTACAACCACTGAAACTATGAAGCCATGAATTGTTGAGTTCTCTCTTACTTACAGGCATTTTGTGTCTTGACATTGGGGGGATACCATAGTCTGTCAACTCTTACTACACAGCTTAGCACGCAAAATGCGGAAGAGCCAGATTCTTAGGGCCATTATAAAATCTCGCTTCGCTCCGGAAGCTGGCAGCGAAAGAGAGAAGATGTCTAATAAGCTCATCCTGCACAGGAGATGACGGAGAACCACAAGCTAGTATACTACCTATATCCATTCTCTACTTCTAATAATCTGCTTTGGAGCTTGAACAAGAGCAAGTTGATGAATGATCAACGCCTCCTCGGAAGTTAGTGTTTGGATGCCTAAGTCATATAATTATAGATGTTAACTGTTCAAGGAACTGTTCATCAACCATCGGCACTTGTGCATAACACAACGGAACTCCTTCTAATTTAGCAAGTAGGTGTCCACGTCCGAGTAAACGTTCTGCTCCTTTTTCACCCAACGCGACCTCAGAAGTTCCTTCTGAGTCAACGCGTAGAATAAGTCTATTTCCAAGGTTTGCCCGTAGTTGCATTGGCATCACATTTGCATCGGGTCTCTGTGCCGCAAAAACAAGGTAAATGCCAGCTGCACGTGCTTTGACACCCAAACGGCTAACAATGTTACTAATTTCCTGTTTATACTCTGGAATTAGCATCCATTCGGCAAACTCATCATGAATCAACCATAAAACAGGTAATCGTTCACTTCTTGAAACTTTTTTATTGTATGCCATTAAATTCGGTGTTTTAGCACTCTTGAATTTTGTGTAGCGTGCATCCATCTCGTCCACTAAAGTATTTAGTCGCTGCATTGCAATCTCTTTTTGATCAATAATTTCACCACCGTCTAGATGTGGTAGGGAGAGAAAATTGAAATAGTCTACTCCTTGTTTAGGATCGATCAAGATAAGACGGGCCTGTTCAGGTGTATTTGTAGCTGCAATAGATAAAATAAGGTTTTGCAGGAGGACTGATTTACCGCTTCCTGTAGAACCTGCAATAAGCGTGTGCGGTGCATGCTGTGAACCTGGTGAGAGGAATAGCAATTCACCATCAGCTTCTCGCACGCCAATTAAAAGTTCTTGGTTACCATTTGCTGATTCTGGAGTCCATCTTCTCCAAAGATCCTGGATGCGAACAACTTGTCGCTTTGGACGCTCGATAGATAATGCTACAGAGCCTGGCTCTGGCTGTACCGAGATGATGTTGAGGCTATACGTTGTAAGAAATTGCGAACGTCGCCTATTTACTAGTTCAACGGTCAAGTCGTCACTTCCTGCAAATTTAAGTAGTGCTGCATTTGGCGTGAGTACGCTGCTTATCAATTTAGAGCGCATTTGAAACTGTTGTAAGGCGGCCTTTGCCCTGGTTCCTGTATTTTGTAGCCATATTTGCTTCTCGGTTCCGTTTTCATCTGTATTATAATCGTATGCTAATAGGGTGGATATTGCAGGATATGCCCAGTGTCTCTCGCTATCATTCGTTGTTTCAGCTAGCGCACTTATATTAGTTTCAATAATTCCATTTGCTACAACAGCTGAACTCCCATCACTTTCGCCCCCCCAGAGAGTAGTTCTATACATGGGGTCAGAAGGAGATGAGGATGGCTGTGCATTGTACAAAGATGCAGAGCTTTGACCATTTTCTTTTTGCATCTCATCAACTACTACTATATTTCGATCAGTAGGTGATTGATACACTTGCTGACTCCATACACTGTCTCCTGCAATCTCTTCACGTACATCAATTGGATTTTGCTCATGTAAGTATTTCAGTATGAGGCGTCGGACATCTGCACGTTCAAAGACCTCCTGGTACGAATTATCTAAGCCAGCTACCTGAACAAAGTCCGAAGAGGTAGAAGCATCACTTGGCCCAGAAACAAATACATGGGAATATCCTCGCACATATACCTCGCATGTACCTTCGCGAATTGCCCGACGCCAATTTGCAAGGTCAATTCTTGCAGATGTTGGAACCTGTATTCCATCTAAGATTAGATCGGAAATTCGAGCTAGCCATAAATCACGATCTAGCCGCTCTGGATCACCGAATAATGCATCCATTATACGCTTAACAGTGTCACGTAACTGTTTTTGAGACTCCTTACGCTTTGCTGAAAGATTCGCAGCGTCGATGTATTTGGACTCCACCACTACTATTGCCAAACGTAACTGCCCATTTGACATCTGTTCGGGGCTCAGCATTAAGATATCTGCTATTTGCTCTTCTCGCTGTCCTAACCAGTCAGCATAGTCATCGAGAAAATACCATCCATAGTATCGCTCTTTACCTAGTTCCTGAGATATAAGGAAACGGCTCAGTACTATTCCCATTAGTTCACTTGCATTACGCCCACTTTTAGCTGCTCGTAATACTATATCGCCGGAGACACCATTTGCATCTTGAATGAAACGGTCAGCTAAGTTTTGATACACCGTATCATCTAGTTCCAAGTTTAAATCCTTGATACGATTAAGAACCATTTGATGTAGCAAATCAAGAGATGCCGTTGATGATATGATTACGTTACGACCTTGAGTCGTTGATTGCTGATAGCGAATCACATGAACCTGCTGATTTAGCAATTGGCGACGGTCGAGCAATTCATCGTAGTTCACTACCCATGTCGCTAAATTGTGAGTTTCTCGGAAAATACCGGTCATATTTGGGTCTTTGAAGTCTAGCTGGCGTGCTGGCAGGAGTCTCCGATCCTCATTCCCATCCCAATCACCTTTGATAAAAGTTGTTATAGCAGTTAGAAATGCCCATCCCTCTTTGCTCTGAACAGGACAACACAAATAAACTACAGATTTCATGTCATCTTTAGCCGCCGGGCGTCGACGTGACCATCGCGGTGGCACCCAATCCTCAAAAAGCACGGGTGTTGCCGTTTCGGGATACCATTCTATATGTGCGTGACGAGCAATCACATCCTGCAAGAACGCAATGTCAGCATCACAACCATCTTGTGGATTGGGCGCAGTAATTTGGTTCACCATGATTGCAATGCGTAAACGTGCCATAAAGTCCTGAGTTGCTTCGCTCGCATTGAAAGAATCTGGATCGACATCTGACGACTCAATAATTCTTTCATAGAGAGTGCGTAATTGCTTACTGTCACGATGACGTAGAATCACTTGACAGCGAACATCATCCTCGTCTTCATAGATGGTCCCAATTTTATTAACAACCGCTTGTGGCAAACGTGCAGAGTCACAGTTATACAAGACAACTGAAAGATTTGCTTGTTTATGGGGATACAAGATAAGATACCGTTTTACAAGGTCTAACACCTTGTTTGCTGCTTGGGTAGGGTTTTCGTTGGTATCATCAAACCCATTGTCGTTCGCTGTAGGCGGCTCGTGTAGTGTATAGTCTCCAACTACGTCAGTAAGAGAAAGAAGAGTAGGTTTGTCATCGTGCCAGCCTAGAACGACCTCTGGATAAAAAGGATGCCTTAACTCTTGCTTCAAATCTTTGAAAAAGAGACGAGAGTCTCCAAATTGTATCTGCTCCAAAGTCAGAAATGATTTGATGAGACCAGTAATAAGGTGAGTCTTGCGTACTATTGCGGATAAGCGAAGAGGATGCCAAGGTGCAACAATAGCTGTTTCGCGCCCCCCCTCTACCTGTACAGTTCCTATACAAAGTATAGGACGAAGCAGTAAATCCCGGTTACGATCACCTTTAGCTTCTAGGCATAAAACGTGTAATAAATCTTTATACGCTTGTAGCTGAGCATTAAGGTCGGCGTGCCCCAAACCCTCTTTGAAGAAACCCTTTATTGCGGAGAAGTATTTCTCTTTAAATACATTGAAGGAAGTACGTAAGGACTGTGCAGTATTTGAGTTAATTAATTGCTCTTTTTCAGCTTGTTTAATGTTCTCAAGCCACACACGAACAACATCATTTTGCGTTCGATAAGCAGCAACAAAAGAACCACTGGCTTGCCCGTAAACGGGTGTAAAGCTCTTTACATTAGAAAGATCAACTATCTGGGCCTGTCCTTTACTTCCAATTGCTTTACGTGATACACGACAATAAACGAGAGGATGTTCTTTCAAACGTGTCCAGTCAGCAACAAATTCGCTAATAACTTCGTTTGGATTGAATTTCCATATAAGCTGAGTAGAGTACACTTCTGTCCCTCCTCTAGCCAACTCAACTTCGAGATAGAGTATAAATTTGATTTCTAATGCATTTCGCGCGATAGAATGGTTTAGGGGTACTTTCTTATCCTTCCACTCTTCGACCAAATCGTCATATTCAAAAAGCTTGTTGACTTGCCAACGAACTTGTGGACCTAAAAGGTCTTTTAACCCTCGGTAGCGCAAGGAAAAATAGAGACCAGCATCAACGTTGATATCTTTCAGATCCTTTTTTGTCGCACGTTCACAGCGAATACTTAGAATATGAGATTTGCTTGGCTCCTGTTCATTAAACAATGACTCCATACAGAGGGCAAGACCTAAAATAAAATCATCGGTTTCCCGAGGCGAGCCATAAACGAAGCGATCCCAATGGGATTTGAGCTTGGTATCTTCCTTCAGTTCGTTTCTATGGGATTCGTAGAATGCTGTACCATCTTCGTCTGCCTCTGTAGTCTTCTTACGAATTTCTAGTATATTAAGATAGTCCTTGTCTGCATCGCTTAATAATCCAGGTTCACGGTCATCATAAAATTCTTTCGTCGCAGCACCTAGATTATAGTGTTCTCTCTTGAGTCCATCGAACAGAGGTTTAATGTCTTCCCACTCGCATAAAGCAAGTATTGCTGCAGCTTTATTCCATCCACTAGGGGCTTCAATGAAGTTTTGAATAATCACATGATATGTGTCCGGAATATTTTGATTCACTCGCTCAAACTGGAGTGCAAGCTCGTCAGATGTCAAACGTGTCTGCGATGGCGTACGTTTACTTAAATATATTGCCCTTTTGTTGTAGGCATCCACAAAAAGACGTTTCCATCGGGATGTCTGTGTACGAACCTTTATATTTAATGCCTCGAAATACGCGGAGTCCTTTGGTATATGTAGTGCTGGTAGAGCAACGCCTAGTGCCCGTACAAGTGTCATGCCTTCGTTTACTAGAGCATTACGTGTTTGCAAAATGTAATCAGCAACACGTTCTAGAGAGAAAAGCTGCGATTCTTGTAGACCGCGCAAAGCCTTTTCCCACCATATTTTCTGTTGTTCTAAAAGCATTGCATCTACACTAGCAACCTGTACCCACAATTCTGCGTGCTCTTGCAACTGGGCAGCCCCTATTGGGACAAGTTCTCTAAGTGACTGCCTTTCATCATCACCAATATTAGCAAGAAGAAGTGCATTTTTCTGAGATGCAGCGTTACGAAAGTAAGTAGCACGATTCTCTGTCAATACTGAATCAGGTAAACCTTGACCCTCTAAGAAGTGAGCAGGCATTTTTATGTCTACTTCTTCAGAAAGTGAGGGATCACTCAGAATTGCATTGACAACCGACGCCGTTTGGTCAGCAGTGAGGTTATCAATAATAAAACGTGCCGTTCCTTCTCTGTCACTGGAGGAAAGTTGATTACGTAAATAAGAAGCCGCCACTTTTCCAATCAGTTCTGTACCGTTCATCAGGTCCTCCGACTATAAGGGTTTTCGACATAAGCACAACTGTCTGAAAGTCGTCGTAGCATACCTAAACTAATTAGACGTTGCTCAAGACGCTCTGCATTTGCTTGAAATGCCTTTTTGTCAAACTCGTCGTTGGAGAGTACTTGCATTGCCTCTTTCTCTCCAAAGACTAGCCCATAACGTGTGTATAACCGCTCTAAGAACTCTCCCAGTTCCATACGTATCTCAACGTTTGCAGCAACAAGGGTCTTCAAAAGAGCATCATTTGGAGCATAGCGCAATTTCGTTGTCCCACGTTTTGAGACAAGCCCTACGTCTCTTCCATATGCACGATGTAAATGGGCTACATGTTGACGATGCCCCCTCAGAGCTTCGGCTCGTAGCTCTTTCATAAGGCGATCAGGATCTTCTGATTGTTCATAATCATCTGGCTTTTGCGGCCACCGCACACGCTCTTTTAGAATTTTGCAACATATGGAGAAGGCTCCAGGTTCCTTCAAAGCATTTTGCCATTCCTCCGAATGTTCAATGTAGTCAAGATATATCTCAACTGCTTGAGCAGGAAGGTCTATATTGTCTTGATAGTTTACAAAGGACAACTCGCGGACAAGCGTCTTATTAGGAGCCACCACCTCACAAATCATGTGAGGTTTTCGTTCTTTCTTAAGCCACTCTGCGGCAATCTTTATTTGATAGAGAAGAATATGAAAAGCTCCTAGAGTCACTAGGTGAGGAACAGGATCAAACCTTGGTAGTTGTAGATGAAAGATGTTTAGCCAATCTATTGCCAACTCGTCAAATGTAGGGTGGTGAAGATACGGCAAATAGCTCTGACCACGGTCAAACCAGTCTTTCTCTTCATCATCTTGCTGAAGCAAGCCGAGCAACCTATTCCATGGATTGTCTCCTTGTAGAAGTCGTGTAAGAGGTGTTTGTAAGTCAACACGGTAAACTGAGCGAGACAACATGAGATAAAGAATTTCGCCAGTACGTCCAAAGTTAATATACTCAAGTGTTGGCTGCCCTGCGGATGTTAAGTTCACGTCTACGTAAAGAGCTTTAGGACCAAAGGGAAAAACAAATCTTGATGTCCAACGCCTATTGCTTTCGCTCTCAACTACTGATTCACGCAACATACTGACCAATGTTACAAACTCATGGAATGAATGAAAACGCTTTTTTAGGTAGGAAAAATCTCTAACACGGATGCCTTGAGCATTATCGTTCATCCAACGTATCCAAGTATCCCATAAATCGTCCTGATCAATATACTGTTGTTCTCCAAGCCGTGCAAGTTCTACATTATTGAAGAGAATGTTACGTAGGTACATTCTCTTATAAGTTTTGCACATTAATGGGTAGTGGGCACTCTCCTCATCCAGAAATTTGCCGTTACGATTACATGCCTCCCCTATTGAAAGAAATTCTAGAAAAAGTAACCAAGGGCTTTGAGCTTCCCAAAGCCTATGGCCCCAAATTTGCTCATCTATCCACGGAGAGATGCTCGGGTGATCTTTCGGATTAGGAGAAGGTTCTGTGCTAAATTGCTCAATCATCGTTTTGCTCCAGCAGTTCTACAAACTCATTGGTAGGTCTACCACTCTCATCCAACTGTAGAAGCTTAAATGTTGTCAATAGGGAAGGAGGCTCTTCTTTCTTGCGTTCAGCCGCTGCTACAAGAAGGCGGCTTTTAAACGCTAAGATATCCTCATAGCATTCCTTTGAAAAGCTGCTAGGCAGTGCCCCTTCGGCAACACGACTAAGAAATTCGTAGCGAACAAGATGAAGTGGTAGTGGGCACTGAATAGTATCACTAAACACAATATTAAGTGTCGGAACGCGGTCAAGAAGAACAATATCTACTCTCTCTCCTAAATGTGGACGCACTGAGATAATTTCTTCTAGCAACCTATTTACGCGAGCATTCGAGAAAGAAAGGCCACTAGCTAACACAACTTCTCCTCTATCGCTGTTGATAAGCATACCGACGAATATTCTGTTAAGGCCCTGTACAAGACGTGCTCGGATGGGATACTCTACTGGCTTATTAGACAGGAGCATCTGCACAACTCGTGAGAGGTATTCACCTGCATATTTGAAAACCGTAAGATTCCAGAGAGCAAGCTCCTGCTCCTGCTCGACTGGAATTTTGAAGAACAATCCTCTTCTCTGACTGGTTAGTTCTTGGAGAAATTCTGTAACGCTCTCTTCCTTGTCTACACCTTCAACAAAGTTCTTTTGTGCTGCGAGATAGCTTTCTTGAGCTCCATAGAAGCTGTCTTTGACAAGTAACTCCTCGAAGTAAGAACGAAAAGTACTATCAGCACTGCCAAAGATTAAGATGTTGTCAATACGGTTAGACGTCTCATAGCCTATGCGAAACCTATCTAAATAAGTGAAAATTGTTAGTGATTCACGACGTATCTTAGAAAGATTACCTCCAAAAATGTTGTTGAAGAGGCTAGCTTTTGAAACAGTCCTTTCTCTTATAAGGATAGGAATGTCATCAGGAAGCATAAGGTGATCTTTCACCTTGGGATGACCAAGCACTGCATTTGTTAGAAGTAAAAGAATCTGACGAACAGGAATATGTAAGTCGTTGTAGTCACATAACTCGAAAAGTGCTCGTAATCGTCTCTGCACTAAAATAGTCTGTAATAGTTCGTAGTTATGGCGAATCGGGCAATGTATACCAAATGCCTGATCTGGGTCTGAATTACTTGATAAGCACTCGGACCATACCTCGTGATCTAAAAAAGCTTTTAGGGCAAGATCAAGCAACTTGGCAGAACTAGTGCGACTTAAATTGAAAAACTCCAGCCGTACACCCGATTCGTGTTGTCTATCCTCGACGAGCAACTGTTCAAGCAGAACTCGTACCTTGATGACATTCTCAGTGTCTGGAAGTCTTCGCCACGACTCAATAAGTTGACCATCGTTCGCCGCAATGAGAAAAACATGGCTATTCTCCGAGCCGTAAAGTGAATTACAAAAGAGATTAAGCAATTCTACTTTTTCAATTGACCAGTCGGTATGGGATTGGGGAACCCAAGCACTCAAATCACGTATGACATGAAGCGTTACTTCATTACCCGTGAATGGAAGGGCTATACTGAGGTAAGGATCGCTGGAGGACCAAGCCATTCGGTCTCCGCCTATGTCTTCCCAAACTTGACGGCAGAGATGCGTTTTTCCATCTCCTGCCGTTCCTGTGAGGATAACTGAAGTAAGAGAACCAGCTTTAAAACATGCTTGTACCTCTGCTCTTAAAGGATGGTCAAAGGTAATTGGAACAACACCAGCACGTTTTGCTGCACGCTGTATTGTCTCATCGTACATGCTATCGTTGCGAGCAATAGGTCCGTACTGACGCAAGAATTTCAGTTTCTTCGTTGTATTGTCGTTCATACTGGCTAATTCCCCACTTCCAAATGACCGTTATTTAATAGCCTACTTAAGAACAATTTACATCATTGGCACAATTAATCTCCATAGAAGAAGAAAAACATGTAGCCTATGTGTCAAAGAACGAGTTATATAGAGCAAATGAGACACCCATCCTTTACCTCTTCTTCCTCCTCGACGCTGCCTAGTATATTCAGGAGTGACCTATTGCTCGCATGCGCTCTAGCTCGTTCACGCGATTTTTCCCAGTTCTCAATAATTTGCTTCATACGTTCGGGGCGTTCCAGTTCTTCTAATGACTCTCTTCCATTCCAGTAAAAAGCTTCACCATTTATAGTATTAGCATGTTCGTACTCTTTAGCCCTCTCGAAGAGGTCGGGGTGTGCCTGCTTTAGACGTACCCACTCAATCTTCTGTTGATAAAAGCAGAAGAAGCATCCTGATCTAGTCCGACCCCACTCGGTATATGTAGGTAAACCAAGACCAGATTCCTCAAGGATATTTATGACATCCGCTCTTGTAATACCATCCTCTCGAAAAGGATAAATAGCTTTGATGTTAGACTTACTACTAATGTATCCTTCACGAGCTTCGTCTGCTCGTAGTCCAACATAATTCATAACTGGATCATTCCCGACGTACTGCTCAAATGGTTTGAGCTTGAGCATCCGTGTGCACCAACGTCGATGGTTTGAGGGGATCATACCTCCGTACACAGCAAGCCAAGTATCGAAAGATTGATTTGACGTTGTTTTGGTAATCTTTTTGCCTAAAACAGCCTCTAACCGACTAAGGTACTCATATGTTTCTGGTAATTCTTTGCCTGTGTCGTGGAAAATATATTCCATCTCCGGTACCTTATCACGCATGTAGACAGCAAGTGCTGCACTGTCCTTCCCCCCGGATAAGCTCAAAATATGGCGAACATTATAGGTCACTAAATATTATCTCCTTTATCTTCTGATAATAGCTGCCAAAACACGCGAGAAGCTGCTACAAGTCTTATACGCTTATTATACCCTACAATCTGCAAAATTGCTTCCTGTAAGCCATTGACTTTTTCTTCTTCATCTGGTGTAGTATATAATACTTGATCAATTTCTTCACCAGTTGATTGAGTTACAGACACTCGTATAACAGTACTATCATCTTTAAAGTGTTCAGCGCTAAATAGCGTTACTTCCACTCTCTGAAATCGGATACAAAGTTGACTTAACTCTATCTCGAAGCGGCGTTCGTCAATATCTGCCCAAGATGCTGGAATTTTTGAACAAATGAAACTTCCTAGAGCTTCTAGCCATTCAAGCTCAGGGAGATTAGTATCAATCAAACGAAGGCAAAACGCCTTTAAGCGAGGTTCGCTGATCTTCGTTGCAATACTTCTCGCCCTCATAGCCAAATTTTCGCGAAATTTGCTTTCTTGATCAGGAGTATAAAAATCTTTTATCAATAGGTGTTTCATTCTTATCAAGAGTTCAGAATAAGCCGACTTTAGCTCATCTAAAGCTTCCTTGAGGGCATGAACAAAACGTGCTGCATCGTCACTTTCACCTACTTTGGTTTCAAAAGGAGCTAGACCACATGCTTGTGGAAGGTCTCGAAAGAGAAATGGCGCAGGCTCTCGGGCGTTTAGTAAGACGTTACGAACAGCCTTAGCTGTTGCAGACAGCGTTTTTGTCTTTCTTGTATATTCTGGGAGTTGTGCAGCAAGAACAAAGAGAGGACGTACTACATCAAGAAGCTTTGCTTGGTGATCCCCTTGTATAGGTAATTCTAGCATGATACGTAAGGTATCAAATAACTCTGCACGTAAACCACCAGCTTGGTAGAGCTGAACATCAAAAGAGTTTGGAGCTTTGATGAGTCTACGAAAATCATGACTAGAAATGGTCCGCAAAAAAGAACCGTTTTCGTAAAAGGCTAAATCTTGCTCATGTATGACCGCGAAGATAGCAAGGAAAATAGGAACTAAACCATCTCGGACTCCATAGGGAGGCTTGCGAAGCTCATGAATAATCTTTGCAACTGAGATACGACCAGTATGCAGATATTCAAGCACTTCCTGTATGTGTTGAAAAACAGGAAGAACATTGCAAATATCTCTTTCAGGAGAAGGCACTGCAAAACCCCATCCTTGAGGCATTTCTTGATGTAAACCCGTTTTTTTACATAAAGACAGATAGATGGACATCTCTGGGGGTTTCGATGCTGGGTCTAGTCCTAGCATCGGTTCTGATGAGGAAGTTAGTATCAATTCAATCAAACGCAGTCGTGCAGCAGCAGCAGCCGAACTTAGTACGTCTCGGTTAACAAGCTCATTCAATATATGAGGAGATTGTTTGTAGAGTTTATCACAAATATCAGAAAGGTGGGAGAATAAAAAGCGCCTATCAGGAACGATAATAGGCTTTGTTTTACAAAACCATTGTGCTTCCATATAGTCTATGGATTGTTGTACTCCAACACTGGCATAAATACGCTTCTCAAGCATTTGTTTGGCGGCTATTAGATGGCGAGCGACCTCTTCTGCTGCATAGGTATCGTTAACAAGCTCTGGGGTATTTTCATTAACCCACTCCCACCGTTGTACCTCCTGTAGTCGCCCTACAAGATCTTCTAATGGTTGTGATACAGCAATAAGTGTATTTGGATAGTCTACTAAGATGGGTAGTTGTGCGAACTGAAGAGCACTCTGACGTTCTTCTTGAGTTTCGCAAAGAGGAACAATAATACATCCTACTGCACTTCCCATCGTTGTTGTAAGAGCTGTAGGTAACTGATCTGCCGTGACGTATAACACATTGAAGTAGCGTAGGGTACCTGTAGTAATGTAGTGACGTCGTGCTACTAAAGGGCGTTTTTCTAAATAATCTTGAATAAGCAGTGAAACACGTGATTGTGAACCAATAGCTCGACCCGCATCTTCATAAACCCTATCGAGATTTACACTTGTGTAAGGCCAAAGGCAATATCCACCTGAGACTCCACGGTAATGAACAATACGCTTTTTAATATGCAACTCTTGCAATATATCTTCGGCAGACCTCTGCTCACCTGATACTTCTGGACCAACCGCTTGTATGATTGCATCTTTTGAAGCTAAGAAATGCATGTCATCAATTAAATTAAGAACGGCAATTGTTTTGAGAACATTTAACTCACCTTCATCATTTGAGTGAAAGTTACTAATAATGGACTCGATGAGATGCCAATGACTACGGTGATTCTGTAAACCAATACGATGCCCAAAGGTTGAACGTGTGTAGTCATATAAATGATGGAGGCGATAAAACTGATCGCTACTAGTATCTTGTCCGGCAAAGTCTTGTAATCCAAAAGGCTCAAACGAAAGAAGAAAACTAAACAAGGAACGCTCGTTTTGCCCAAATCGTGTAAAAACTTTGATAAGAACTGGTAGCACAGTGGGATGAAGAGGATACAATGCTGCAGCCTTAACAAGTAAATATTCAAGAGGAACACCTATTCCATACCAACCTAAATCATGAGCAAACTTCATAGCTTGATATGCTTGATGAGATAGCTCTATTGGCAAGCGTTCCTGTTTGACGTTTAAGGCTTCAGCCGTAAGGTTGACAACTTGATCAATTGACTGATTGAAAAGTATCTCCTCAAAACGCCCAGATACTTTTTCCCATTCTCTCTGAGTCGTTTGAGAAAGATGGTCAGCATAAGCATGAAAGCTTTGGTGTAGCAAGCCAACGACGAGTAGGGGACGCTTTCCACTTCGGGATGCTACCTCTGCGAGACGTTGTAGTAAGTAAATGTCTTGTCGTTCAGGATGTAAAGCAGCGAATTCTAGAAATTTGCCAAGCTCATCTATTACAATAAGTATGCCTTTAGCTTTTTCCGTGTTAACTAAGCATTCTATAGCCTCTTGTAGTAGTGCTAATGCTTTTTCATCAGCAGCGTTAGCCTCTGAATCCACCGAGAGGAACTCACGAATATGCTTTAGAATATTTGGCTCTCTTCCTCTTTCATAAACGTCAAGAAGTGCCTCGTATAAGGATTGAATAAGTGCTGTAGAAAGAGTTCTACGTGTTCCTGTTACAAGCACAGGAAGTAGTTGTGGAGATGTATCCAGTCGGTGAAAATCAACGGCATCTTTCAAATTATCTGGAAGATTTTCCTGCTTCCAAGAGAATAAGTGAGCTAAAATAAGGGCAAAAGAAGATTTTCCCGAACCGTAGTCTCCAGTAATACGCCATGCGCGTTGTCCCGAATTTGGAAGTAATCCTGTAGCTATACGCTTAAAGATAGATCGAACCTGTTCTGTTAATATATAGCTTTCGAGAACAGAAGAGTCTTTGAAATCACGACCAAGATGAATTGAGCGCAAAAAGCGATGCTGAATCTCGAAGAGATTAGAAATCTTTGTATCAAGCATGAAGAGACTCCGATTGTAAACGATATTAATATATTGTATTAAGGGAAATAGTTGGTAGTAAGACTAAACGGCTTATACGTTCAAATGCAGCTGACTCCTGATATCTATATGCTCCTTGAGAGTCTTCCTCCAACGTTTCGAGTCTTTCACGGATTTCCCACTCCGGCATTTTGAAAACCTGCCCTGGACTCCCTGGTTCTAGTGCCACGTCGCGAAAATTCAATGTTTCCTCGTGTAATCGTCGATTTGACCAAAAGTCAGCTAGGCAATAAATAAAAAGAGCTGAAGTAATTTCCGGCTTTTGTTCACGACGAAAAGCGTAAATAGCCTCACTTTTGCCTGGCCCCCCTAGCCTTCGTTCACCAACGCGCTGAATAAGATTTAGTTCGACGAGTGGACAATCAAGTGTGTCTTCCTGAATAACACTTTTTGAGCTACGAGTGGGCGTATAGGTATGCAAAAAGGTATCAAAGTGTTGCTCAAGTGTGATATCAGCAAGATTACGATCTAACCGATTTGCTTCTTGACGGAAAGCTCGCAAAACTTCCGTTCTGCTAATCTCTGGATGATGCCAGTGATTCAACAAATAGTCCCATGCAAATAATGGTTCATCAACATGCGTTGATAACTTCCAGTGAATAAGCCACAAGGTTCGTACATCTTCGAGGTAAGGATCAAAACCTCTTGGGCCAAGAAGTTCCTGACCAAACTCGGTCACGGAGAAACCACCTTCTTTACTCTTTGTAGCAATGCCAGTAGTTTGTACCCAAAAGCGGATGGCATGTACCATATTCTTACCTACTCCTAGCTCAACCATAGACTGTTCATCATCTATAAGAGTTTTAGCGTTGGTATTTATGGTACTAACAGCTTTCGGTAGCCATGTATAGCGACATGGAAATGTCTCATGACCAGAAAATCTATAATACATTTTGTTACTTTCTATCTCATGGCAAATGAGCATCTTGCTTTAGGCATGTTTCAATCATACCAAGTCGCAAGGAAACTCCCCCGATTATAATAGCACAATCCCATCTTGTCTAGTCATACGTATAGTTAATCAGGGCAATCGCATCTAAATTTTTGGACCTCGGCGACAGACAGGCCATTTCACAATGATGATTTTTACTAAAGCTCAACTTGTAGAGGCGCACTACAGGCCGCACCAAAAATTAGATGCGATTGCCCTGATAGTTAATACTACTCTGTTAGTTTGGTGATACGATAGGAAGATGAAGACACTCGCCTTACCAAAGGGATCACCGGACCCCTTACCGGAATTAGCGGCGTCCTTGGAGCCGTTTGCGCCCTTGTTTCGGTGGAACACCAGCCACCGTTCGCCGGAACGTTACGTCACCAGCTTGCTGAGCGACTTGCCTCGGAAAAAACTGTGAGGCCATCGCCCAGGCAGTAGTCAATACGTCGTTGGAACAATTGCAACATCTCTTGACCGATGCTGCCTGGGACCCGTTGGTCCTGGATGAACAACTGGTGCACCTTTTAGTGGAGCGCAGTCCAGCCAATGGCGTCCTGGTGCTCGACGATACTGGCTTGCCCAAACAAGGAAACGCCTCAGTGGGAGTGCAGCATCAATACACCGGAACGTTAGGGAAACAGGGCAACTGTCAAATCGTGGTCAGTGCGAAGTCACGTCGTCGATGAGCCGAGGACAAGCCGACCCTTGCGATTTCCCCATCACTGCACGTCTTTATCTTCCAGAGGTTTGGACAGAGGATGAACTACGTTGTCGGGAGGTGGGCGTGCCCGAAGCCGTGACCTTTGCCTCCAAACCAGAACTGGCTTTGCAACTGATAGACCGCGCTCAAACTTGGAAAGTCCCTTTCGCCACCATTGTGACCGATGCGGGTTATGGTATTCCCAGCTTTTTGCAAACCCTGGACAGGCGAGAGCTATCCTCTATCTGTTCGGTTGCCCGTGACTTTGGAGTGCGCTTGCTCTCGGAAATGCAGCAAGTTGAAGCTCAACAACTTCAATATACCGAACAAGCAAAGCATGCTCCACGACAGCGAGGGCATCCCAAGAAACCACGTCTTGGCCCACGTCATGATGCCCAAGTGATCACGAGTACGCAGACTGAAGAAGCGTGGCAGACGGTCGAGTGGCGTGAAGGGAGCAGAGGCACGTTACGCAAGCAGTTCGTGGCAATTCGTGTTCATGTAGGGACTGGCAGTGCTCGTCACAGTGAAACTCATGGACGCAGTTGGACGGGACCAGAATGCTGGCTGCTTGGGGAGCGTCCACTTCCAGGAGAGGATGGTGATCTCAAGTGGTTTTTCAGCAACTTGCCTGCCGTGACTCCCTTGTCTCGCTTGGTGGAACTGGCTCATCAGCGCTGGCCCATCGAGCAATTTTATGAGGACGCGAAAGGGGAATGTGGCTTCGATCACTTTCAGGTCCGTAGCTGGGATGGCTTGCATCGGCATCTCGCCGTGGTCATGCTGGCCTATACCTTCCTCATGCTTCAGTCGCTGGGGCAAGAGGTTCAAACCGATCCTGCTGTAGGGGCGGCTTTTCCCCCTGCTTGACGGATCAGCCTTCCGGCTTGCAATCGACATATCCTCATCCTGCTGTTTCAGGATGTGGTGTTATTGCTGATTGAAACCGAACAAGTCAAAACATTTCGTCCTAGACGAAACTAACGGAGTAGTATTAGCTAAGCTTTGAAGCCAGATAGGAAAATGAAAACATATGGAAACCTGGGCTTTACAAATTTGGGACGATATTAGTGCGGATCATAGTGCATAATGCGTTAAAATCTCTAGCTCTGCACCTCCTTAGCACTATCTGGTACTTCTTCAATCAGTTCTCTAGGAGGAACACCAAGTACTCTAGCGAGTTTCCCAAGGATGATTGTAGTTGGGGTAATGTAGCAACGAAACCCGTTTTGGGTCTGTTACTACACTGCCCCATATTTAGCCATAACGATAATAATAATTAGTATCCATTGCCCCGACTGCGGCTTGTAAGTCTGGATGTCCCAGGACGAAAATAGTTTTCCTGTTCAAGAGTTCTCCCATTCTACTTAGCTCGCCCTTATATTCAAGTGCGATAATATGCCACCCTCGCTGAAGTAAATCGTTGAGAGTATATTCCTCTACTTCCCGTAGAATGGTTTCTAACAGTGGAAGTTGGAGTTGGTTCTCAACCACTGCTCGTGATCGGTAATCTGGCCCTTTCCTCGGAATGAGATCATAAGTAACAAAGTTTTCTACTGCAGTTCCAAAATCTTGCATTCGATGTGGAGGTGTTACTTCATCTTCATCAACCTCTTCATGTCCAGAGACAAATCGTCTTGGATGATACCACCATCCCTCTGAGAGTGCTTTAAGACCAATGTCCCAGGTGATCGGGGGAATAATTTTCCCATCGGAGTAGAAATATATTTTGTGTCCAGTGATGTGATCTCCCCAATTGTCAAAATAGAATGGCGGATTTTCTGCAAGATATGTTCTGACGGTTTCTCGCAATTCTTTCACGGTTGCTCCATAGAGGCTGACAATGTGCCAGCGGTTGTGAAAGTTTTGCTCATGGCTTATTATGAAGCGCGCTTCCCATCTTCTTGATGTCATTTGCATTGTCCATCTTTACTACAAAGCAGTTCGAACTCATCTGCTATAGTTGATCTTTACCTAGATTGATCCATGAGACAACATTTTTGTTCGCAACTTTCTACGCAATTGCTCCTATCACGACGATTATGAAAAAGATGCAAGTTGTTAAGCCGTATTTATTTTACGAATTGCCTCATGATCTGGTGATCTCGTTCGCTATTCATGATAGTTGATGGTAATGATTGTAACATTGCTTCTATCCTTAAATCAAGTCTTGTTTTGAGAAAAGCTTACAGAAAAGACTTGGCAAATATACAGTTTGCCTATGGCAGAATATATTGAGCTTCCGGAAGTACCAGATTATATATCAACCGATCAGGCAGCCAGAATACTGGGCATATCGAAACAGCGCGTCTATCAATATATTGAAGAGAAGCGTCTACCAGCTTTCCGAGCTGGCAATGTGATCTTACTGCGCAAAGAGGCAGTTGAACAATTCAAGCCGAATATTACTGGGCGTCCTCGTAAGAAAGAACCTCTGTGGCGAGTCTATCGAGGTGGAAGTACCGTACTGGGGACAGAGATACAAGTGCAGTTGCGTGACGGGAAGCAAGCCCAGATGATAGAGAAGTTGAGGGCAATCTATACGGGACAACGACATACGTTCCCCGGAACGATCCAGCGTTATATTTTTAAGGACGATTCCTCTCCCACTATAGTGAACATATGGTTGATCTGGAAAGATATGGAGATGCCTGATGAGGCAACGCGAGCGAAAGACCTGGAAGCCTTTCAGACAGAATTGGCTGATGTGCTGGATTGGGGGACAGCTCGCATCAACACAAAAGAAGGCATCATTTATACATGATGGCAGATTCATCAAGTACTTTTCTCCTAAATACTTGGCATAGGATACAATTTAGCATTAAGTTATTTTCAACATATCTTTCCTCACTTGTGTAGTACGGATTAATCCATCTGGTGCTCTCTCTCAACCAAGGTTTCTCGGTCATTGATGTATAAGAAGAAAGAGAACAGCCGAATGAATGCTGTAGCAAATATCTGCATCCCAAGCGAGGAGAGAATTAAAGGGGGAAGCAACGCAGGCAATGACTGTGACACTTGAGTGGGTGCAAATGCCGAATGGGGTCTATTTCTGTACTATTTGTAAAAATGGTGTTCCTCTTCCTGAACCTACACGATATCTTCTTTCATACGTTTATCCCGACCATGGATCGGCCCAGACGGTTCGAACATATGCTCAATGGCTCCTGCCATTTTTTAAGTGGTTGGATAGGCAGGAGATGTCTCTCACAGATGTGACACGAGTGGATATTGAGCGTTTTCGTCGGGACCTCACATTTACAGATATTGCGGTAATTCCACTTTTGCACAAAGGGGCAGATTCTGCTTCGTCGACAATTCGCTATGCAGTAGCTCCGGCTCTGCGTTTCCTCATATGGGCTATGGAACGAGATGATACAGAACCTCTGCTAACGGCTCCTAAACGCCGAACCATGAAAAGGCGCGTGGCACAACTCATATTGACTAGGGATGATATCATCTCCTTCAAAAGTCTTTTACCACATCAGAAGCGTGTTCTACCGAAATTTCTGACTCAGTTTCAACTCGACGCTTGTCGAACGTGGATTATGGATACGTATGCATTCAACGTCAAGCTTCAACTTCGCAATAGAGCAATGTTTGAGGTGATGTGGGACGGCGCATTGCGCAAGGGATCGTTGCTGGGGTTACGTTCAGAAAATATTGACTGGTTGGGACGCACGATTTTAGTATCGTTTGACGAGAAAGACTATAGGGACGCATGGTATCGTAAAAGCAATAATCATCGGACGGCCAAGACGGGGGAATATATGGTGATTGTGGCCGATCAAACGCTTCAGTGGCTGGATCGCTACCGGCAGGATGTTCGACCTACAGAGGCCGTTCGTTTCGGTCACGGTATATTTTTTTGTGAGCAGGATGGAAGCGATCATGGACAACCTCTTAGCTTTCAAACGCTGAAGTACTTCTTTGAGTTGATGTCTAAACCTGAAGGTCAGGGAGGAACAGGTATTTATGTCACTCCTCATATGCTTCGACATACCTGGGCAACAATGGCTGAGGATGATGGGTTACCAACAGAAATCATTCAGCACCAGTTAGGGCATGCCCATATCGCTACGACCGAAATTTACGGCCACGTCTCTCCTGAGAGAAGGCGTCAGGATATGAAACAATGGCGAGAGGGTCATCTTGAGCGATACAAGGGGGCGATTCAATGAGACAGTTTCTGTGCAAGGGTGGAGGCATAGTGCTGGTCAACGATGAAGACCATTGGCTGGTTCCATACACCATTTTTCATACGAAGTATCAACTGAATATCGATTTTACTCAGCTGCCGAGTGAAGTGCGTACATGGTGGTGCTCTCTTTTAGAAGGAGCTTTACAAAATGTTCCACCGAATGAAGTCGTTGGCCTTTGGAACACTATTCGGTGGTTCACGCGCTTTTTGGAAGAATGCGGAATATTTATAACGAGACTAGATGATCTCAATATAACCGATTGGAGAAGCTACGCGGAATGGCTAAAAAAGCAACATAGTTATCGTGGACTTCCTCTCTCGTCAAATACTCGTCGGAACCAGTTCTCCCATCTGTGCATGGCTGTCAGGCAAGCTATAGTGCTAGACCTTCCGGGCGTATCACACATAACTATGGATAGACTGCAAACTGTAACCAGAAGCGGATTCAAAGATAGAAGTGTGGATACGCAAAGGCGTATTGAACAACGGGCACTTACAAGTGAGCAGTATACTGAGTTGTACTCAATGATGGCAAAAGAGTGGCAGTGCTATCTAGATAGCATAGGAAAAACGAAGAGTGAAGTGAATCTTCCGGCACTGGCAGCGTGCTGGCTTGCTTTCAATGACGGCGTTAGGCCCGCTGAACTCAACTGTCTCACCGTTGATGATCTTCAGGTCGACGACGTATACGGCAAACATAGCCTTCGTGTTCATGCACCAAATAAGCAACCTGACATGATCCCAATCGAGAAAGACACGCTACTGTTGCTGCAAGCCGTTATTGACAAAGGTGCGGTAATACGAGCTGCTCTGAAGACGAATCAACTTTTCGTTGGTGAGCGCGGTAAACCATATCTGCTGAACACAGCGCATCACAATAATGCCTTACGTTCGATGATCCAACGGCACAAATGTCTGAGCTTGCCTCATGATTTGAGACTTGCTGATGGGCGTACCACGCTTGGTACGCATCTCGCTCGAACACTTCAAAATCGTGAACGTGTTCGTCGCATCATGAGGCATGCCTGGGCTAGCACTACAGAAAGGTACTATCGGGCACGCCAGAAGCTTACAGTGGCTGGTAATATGGCGAAGGCTTTGCGAGCGGAGGCATGGCGATTAACGGTTGCTTGTCAAAGACCTATCCTTAATATCAACGAGCGTCCTGAACAAGTCGATATTCTCAGGCGGAATCCTGGTAATGCCGAACTTGAGTGGGGCTCTTGTGGTCTTGATGTCGAACGGCAGGGAAGTTGCCGATTTGCACGTCACTGTTTCGAGTGTCCACTTCTAGTACCCTGGGTTAGCAAGCGTCATAATTATGTCGTGGAACGTGACGAGTATTTATGTAAAGCGGAGAAATCCGAGAATTCCCGGGATCGCGAAAACCTCCTGTATCATGCAAACTTAGCAGAAGCGTATCTTAACCTCATTGATCGGCGGCGAGAGGAGAATGAATATAATGTCACTACAAGCACCCTTCCCAGACAAAGGAGACCGCGTAGATCGAACGGAACGTCCTAAGTACTTCCTTCACGAAAGTGTTTTGTTTGAAGAGGACAGATGGGACCTGAACTATCGTTCCAATGTGGCAAGACCCGTTGATGGCAGAGTATCTTTCGCCGACTTTACACCTTCTGTAAAAAACTATATCAAAGAGTATATTGCAAACGGTATACTAGCGATCGGTCTCAGCAATGGATGGGCACATAAATCAATGGCGGCTCTTAGGAAGGCTTTTCGTTTTTTTGTGGAGCGGCATAGTGCTGACCTCTCACCATTAAGATTGACACGATACGACGCATATGCGTTGGAAGAGTATTTTCGTCAGACAGGAATAGCAGCAGCACGAGCACAGCTAGCAATAGTTGCTCGCTTTGCCATGTTTTTACGCGAACAGTATGATGGCTCTCCTGCTGACTTCCGTCCAAATATCCAAGCGGCTCCCAAAGTTGATCACAGGAAACAGTCTTTTACCGAGGGTCTGGAGCAGGTGATACCAGATGAAGTAAGTGAATCTCTTATGGAAGCTGTGGGGCGGCACCAACTCTTTCTAGATGAAAAAATCAAGAAGTCCAAAGCGAAATATCTACAGTCTCACCAACTCTACTTGGCCGTTCTGGTTTTACTCTTCTTCAGCGGTCGGCGTATCTCTGAAATTCTGCTTTTAAGGAGAGTGTGCCTTAGAGAGCCGTCGTCCGATGAACAAGTTGAAATAAAAGAAGCGGGTGTTTGGCTGATATTTCACAACACAAAAGTTGAGTTGGGGCAACAAGAGATATTTATCACGGAGCCAGCAGCAGCACTCGTGCGTACAATGGTAGAACGTGTTCAGGCACTGACGGACTCGCTGGCAGAAACTGGAAAATATAATAGCCTGTTTCTTATCGATTCGCCCTATGCTGGTATACGAGGTATTACTGCTAATGCATTTGATGTCTGGTTGAACGGGCGAACTCTAGAGGATGGAGCCATTGTGCGGACTGGTTTCATACATCGTTACAATGTCAAATTTCGGGGTGAGTACTATCATATCAATCCACATCAAATGCGCCACACACTTGCCTATAAGGCATATATGGGTGGAGCCTCGTATGTGGATGTAGGGGATCATCTCCAGCATAGGCGCACATTAACTGGTTTGAGCCCTATGACTGGCGTCTATATACACGGCCAGGAAAAAGATGTGCAACGCATCCGGGAGATGAATGAGAAGCGCTTGGTTTTTGGGAAGGCGGTACCGCTTATCGATAATCGGCTCGTCGTACTGAAAAATATTGACCCATGTGATGCGGCGATCTGGCAAGAACAGGGTATGATACTTCACCCCACCCATTACGGTCATTGAATTCTTCCCGATGTGAGCGGACCGTGTGTCTGCGGAGACCCATGCTGGATTGGCCCTCAAGGTAACGGCTGCGATTATGCCCTTTATACCCCCGAGAGCAAAAGAGCACTATTAGATGATTGGGGGCTTCTCGTTTCTCAGGTTGAAGTGCTCGAAGTGGGCAACCCAAGGCATCCTCGGCTAGGCCAGTGGAAGGCAAGGCTGACTAGGTTGGATCAAGTTTTGGAGGAGCTCTCGCTAGCTGAACTGCGAGCTGTAAATGGCGAAGTTCCTGCTCGCCCACGAGAGCAGTTGATTCCGCAAGACCCAGCCTTCGAGAGACTGTCGTCTCAACTGCCGATAAAGCGTACGATGCGTGAGCGGCGCCGGAAAGCCATGAGAGATACCGAGCACGGACCATTTAAAGGGAAGCATAACGTGGAACCACTAGAGGAACTAGACGCGAACACACTTACCCTTGTGGAAGCGCTCCTGCAGGACCTTGACACAAGAGGGGTTCCTATGGCACCCCCTGCTTTCGCGCAACGGCTGAGAATCAAAGTAAGAGCCTTGTATCAATACGCTGAAATTTGTGATCGTTTATCAGCACAGAATAGGCGATACACGGGACCTTTGCATGAGATGATTGAGGCTAAACTTGATGAGTTGCGTGTGCAAGGGAAAATCATGACGGTCGAAGAATTTGCGGGGTTTTTTGGGATTTTGAAGAGAATGTTCTACGTAAGGTATCCAGAATATCCAAGCCGGCTCGTTGAGCAGAACAAAATAATACAGATTGAGCAGGCGTGCAGAGCAGCAGAACAGCACTTGCAGGAGTTAGTGAACACGCAGACTGGTCAAACGACCCGCGAGTTTGCAAAGCAGGTTCACATTGACATCAAAGTATTAAGTAAGCGGCGTCCTGATATCATAGAAAAACTGATACAACATAACAAAGCAATTGGTATGCCGGGTATCTGGGGAAATAGTTCTAGAGAGGAGAGAGTCGCAAGAGTATATGAATGCTGGGAGAAGGCCAAACAGGAAGGAGTATTATTATCTCTTGTCCAGCTCTCTGAACGATGCCATTTCGGGCTGCTGACGATTCGCCGTCTCTGCCCTGAACTGGTTGCACAACTTACCGATTCTCAACAAGACAAAAAAAAGCGTGAAGAGGAAGCCCTCTTGATGGCTTTCACCGAGATCGAAAAGAGTAGCCAGGTGTATTCTATCAAGCAACTCGCTGCTGCTGCGAGGATATCAGAAAATGCATTGTATGGGCGCTATCGACATTGGATTGTGCGTTTATCAGAGCGTAATGCCGAAGTCGTATCCGCAAAGCTACAGGCTGCGTGGAACCGAATGGTTATCTCAAGAGAAGAATGGACGATCGTGCAGTTTGCTCGAGAAGCGGAGATGTCTTACCAAACATTGCAGGAACATCATCAAACCTGGGTTGAGCGTCTTCGTATGTTGAGGGCCAGTTTTTCTACATCCGAACGAGTTCGGTTAGCAGTCGAGGATGCTAAGAGTTTGTCTATGCCTATAACACCTACTGAGGTCGCTCAAAAGGTAGGTATAACATATACAACGCTGATGAGGACATACTCTGATCAATACGAATCTCTCGTAAAGCATAATAAAACTGCGTTCGGGTCAGCAGTGGAAAGCGTGTGGACGAAGGTATGCGAATCAGACTTCTATCCGACAATATCAGAATTCGCAGAAATGTGTGGCTTTCGGCACTTTTCTATTTTGCTAGCATACTTTCCTGATAGTGCGAAACAAGTACGGGATCGGCTAAAGTCAAAGAGGTAGGAAGATGGCGAACCAAGCAATTATAGGTGGCAAGACCACTTTGGAACGATTGCAGGAAGAGTGGCAAAAACTGCTTGACTCACAAGAGCATATTTCTGTTGCCGAATATGCGCGACGTACCTGTATTTCCTATCATACGCTGACACATAATTATAAGGACTGGGCGGAGAAGGTACGCAAGTTTCGAGATGAGGGAAGAATCAAGTCGAGGAAAAAATCTCCTGTTGTTCTGAGCCGCGAGCAGATCATCGAGCTGGAGCAGGCAGCGCAGGTGATCAATAGACTGCGCAGTCGTATTGAAGAGCTTACAAAGGAACTAAACGCCATTTCTGAGGGCAAGGACGACCGCCGCAAACTGGTTGCCCAAATGGCTCAGCTCAAAGAGGGAAACGAACGCCTCAGAGGAGTTATCGTCAGCATACAACAAGAAATTGTTCGCTACGCGCCTCCTGAGTTGGGTCATCGGCTCATCGAATTGATGAGAGAGTATGCTACCAGAGAAATTGAGTCCAACAGGTAGTGTCCAATAGCTGTCGTTGCAATCGGTTTGATAGGCAGAAAGATCATACAATGAGGAGCAGTTTGGGCGTAAGCAAGGAGAGGGATATGTACGTTATTCACTAAGTTGTTGTCAGCGTTGCTTGTAATGACCCCTCCATCTTTCATAAAGTTGGACTCATCGTGTGCAATTGGTATGAGCTGAATGTGACATTGCCCAGTCCTTATTTTGTCAACGAAGGTGATTGGCATATGAACTGTGGTTTCATTATGCTCAATCGAATTGTAAAAGATCGCATCGTATAGAGATGAATTTTCACAAGGTTACAAGCGATTAGAGTATCAACGGTGGCACTTCCGCTATTTGAGCAAGAAGGTCAGCGTACTGTTTAAGGATGTCGTGTGCGTTATTCAACTCTCGACGGAGCTGATCGCTGTCTTCCCACTGTTGTTCGTAAAGGACTGAAGAAATTGTACTTGTCTGCATACTTTGATAATGCAAGAGCTTAGGATGCCACTTCGTGAGCAGAGGGCGAATCACACGATTGATGATCGCTATCGCCAAGTAACCAAACGAAAGCTCTCCTTCACCTTTTGGTCTTGCAACTGCTGGGCCATACTCTCGCAGAATCTTGCGAGTGCAGTCGAAGAGTGTATATAGCGAAGCTAACGCCTCATGGAGTAATCCTTCACTTGGTTGCAGTTCCACCAGAGAGACGCGTGTCACCAATTCTACGTACATCTCCCAGGCTGCTCGTTGTTCTGTCTCATCAGGTTCCCAGGTCCCATTGATATCACCAAGAAATGGCAGTTTCAACGAAACTGCCACGCTCGTCAACTTTGGCATTATTAATACTCCTTACTGTTAGCAGTCTTTCGTTAAAGGCTCTCCTAGAAGCGATATCATAAATTCTCTAAGCGGCGTCTCAACCGTGGGGAGGGATTGATAAAGTATATCGTCATTCCTCCTCTACTCTCTCGTAAAATTTTTATATCTCCATTTCTATCCAAGAGTTGGAGAACATGGTCAATGACCATCAAAGGCTGATTGATAGCTTCAGCTATTGAGGCACTATCGCTTTTGCCTTCATTGACAATTTGAAGATGCACATTTCTGATAATAGCTTTGTATTCGGAAATGTAGGCCCTTGCATATTTCTCAAAACCATCAGTAGTGATAGAAAAGTCTCGAATGCCTCCCCCAACCAATTCCCGTAACTTAGGATCACTTGGTTCACCGCCCAGAAAAACATGCAGATCAAGATCATGGCTGTCGCCGAGTAACGCAAGTGATTCATAAAATTGGTAGGGTGATATACCTTGTGATGTAGCAAGGTTAAGCGTCTCTTGTATTTCTATGCGGAAACGATGACCATTCTCAACGGCCTTGTCACCAGCTATTCTGAGTAAAAAGGTATCTATCTTGTTCAGCCCTGATATCTGTCCAATGGGGTTCTGGATATAAGCGGGAGCAGAACCCAAGACAGGTTTATCACTGTATCCATAAATCGCGTCAATGATGCGCTTCATCTCTACGTCGTAGTTATGTGGATCAGTAATTCGCACATAAAGCATTGGTTTTAATGATGTTGGTATCTCGTCACTAACAAGGTCGTCCAAGACAATAGGAATAATCCTGATACCCTCCTCTATCCTTTTCACAATGCTTGTCTCCACCTCCGCTTTTACCCAGGGCTTCTTGATGCTATTGCGCGAAAGGATAATAACCACTATCTGTGCAACTCTAATACCCCTTTCAAATACCTTGTCTACAAGGCTATCTCCTAGTTGGATCTCCCACTTGTCTAGCCAAGCATTGATACCATTCTTACGCAGCTCCGTGGCAAATCCTATAACGAAACGATCTTTGTCCTCGCTGGCGTGGCTGACAAAAACATTAGGATGTTCTTGCTCTTCTTGCTCCATACGCAGTTTTTTACCTACTTCTTCTCTTGATAAGGTTCGGACCTCATTCATCATGTAACAGGTAGCGCACAGCAAACAAGCTACTTCCTGACTCCACTGCCCATTGACCTTAATTGGCTCTTCTAAGTGACAAGGAAACTCTAGCCGTATCATGTCATTGCATTCCACAAGCGGGTCCGGCTCCACCAATCTCGGGGCATTCATTTCTACACGAAATAGGCCGCTTTGACTAGATTGTTCTATCTGCTCTTGGAGTCTGTAGAGGCTCGGACCTACAACCTCTGCCATCACTTGCTGCTGGATATACTCTATCTGTTGTGCTGTATACCAGGTATCTGCATTCGCAGGAGCGTAACAATAAGGGCAGTAGTATGCCTCTGGAGATTCGTGCTTTTCGTCGTGCGTACCTTTCCATTGCTTGAACTGCCTTTCACAGTGAGGACATTCCCTTCGCAAGAAACCATCTTTATCGAGAGGCAGTTGTAGTGCTATGCTTATTTCGTCCACGTTCATACTTTCAAAACACACATTCTCTTTAATGTGTGTAACTACCGAATTTAACGTCCTGGTGAAAACACATGTGTGTTTTCACCAGGAGGCTTCTCAGGTCCTACTATAGAGTACCCAGCTTCTAAAAATTAGTCCGAACCTAACACTCGCTATGCCCACAACTGTAGCACTTGCGGCATCCCTCTTCGTAGACCATCGTGTTACAGCCACATTGTGGACAGAGATTGCCCGTCACATTGGGATGGGTCAGGCTCATAGAAGCCGAACCATCGACATGCATGCCATGCGTATGTTCTTTGGACTCATTATGAGCCTCTGTTTTCATCGCGTCTCCTGTGGCTACCATTTGCAGTGATGCCATGTGTAGCTCTAACGCACGCGCAACTGCATCAGGTAGGGAGCGTACCTGTTGTGGCCCGAAACCAACTGAGCGATTGCCACCGATGTTACGCAACTGGTCGGCTATCTCCTGAGCGCGGTCAGACTGCGAGACTGGGCTAAGGATTTGCAGGTTCAGTGAAATCAAACGGCCAAGAGCTTCGGCAAGTGCCGCGATATCACTACCAGCCTTACCGACATTGACAAAGACCTCCAATGGACCATCGTCGTCGCTGTTAATGGTGACGTTGATTTTGCCCTCCGGTGCCCGTACCTGTCGCGTGTAGCCCTCAACCAGTGCTGGACGCTGCTTGACGCCATCGTGAATGGAGACAACGGTTGGGAGTGCAGGTGCTACCGCTTGCTGCGCCTTCTCCGCCGCCTTTTTCTCGTCCTCAACACGGGTCAACACAGCATCACGCGAACCATCACGGTAGTACGTAATGCCCTTACATCCCATCTCGTAGGCTAAACGATACAGCTTCTGCACCTGCTCAACGGTATGCTCATTGGGGGCGTTCACCGTTTTGCTGATACTAGAGTCGGTGTATTGCTGCACCTTCGCCTGCACCCGTACATGCTCTTCTGGTGTCAGGTCCTTCGACGATACAAAGTAGCTCGGTGCCGTCGTCTCGTCGGGATGAGCGTCGCGCCACTCTTGCAGCAAGGGATGATACATGATATGTTCGCCTGTGCGGTCACGGCGTATCATCGCGAAGTCATAGACTGGTTCGATACCAGAACTAACGCCAGCCAGTAAACTGGTCGTCCCTGTTGGAGCTTGTGTCAATAGCACCGCGTTACGAATACCCTGCTGCTCAATCTTCTCCTGCACCTGTTTGGGCAAGCGTTGAATGAAGCGTCCCTGCATGTACTTGTCGCGATCAAACATCGGGAACTCGCCCTTTTCGGCGGCATTGTCCGATGAGGCTTCGTAGGAGGCATCGCGAATGGTAGCATAGATGCGCTCGATGATTGGCAGCGACTCGTCACTGCCATAGGCGACCTTCATCTTAATCAGTGCATCAGCGAGTCCCATCGTCCCCAATCCGGTACGACGTGTGCCCATCTGCGCCTCTTCATTTTCCTTAATGAAGTACTCATTGGCATCGACCACATTATCCAGGAAACGCATCGCCACCTTGCTCATCTCCGCTAGATGCTCCCAATTCATCTGCGCGTCCTGCACGAAAGCGGATAAATTCAACGCTCCTAAGTTACATACTCCAAATGCTGGAAGACCCTGTTCGCCACATGGATTCACGCAACGGATATTTTCGTAATACCATGTATTCGACTCAGTATTGTACCGATCCATGAATACCATCCCAGGCTCTGCCGACTCCCATGCTGACTTGCAGATCAAGTCCCACAGGTCACGAGCGCGAATCGTCCTCTTGACTTCGCCTTGCCACACTAAATCCCAGTCAGCATCTTCTTTGACTGCTGTCATAAACTTGTCGGAGATGGCGACGGAGAGGTTGGCATGCTCGATTTTGCCCGCTGTACGTTTGACCGTAATAAACTCTTCTACATCAGGATGGTTGTCGTCAAGCATAAGCATAAGAGCTCCTCGACGTGAACCTCCTTGCTGAATTACATCTCCTGTCGCTACTGAGTACAGTTGTGCCCATGAGCAGGGACCCGATGCGGTGCCGTTCACGGTTTTAATGTAGGAGCCGCGTGGTCGTAAGGTTGAGAGGTTGATGCCAACACCGCCACCACGAGCCATGATTTCGGTCATTAGCTTCAAATTGTCTAAAATGCCTTGTCTGCTATCTTCAGGTGATGGCACCACATAACAATTATAAAATGTTACTTGGTGTCCAGAACCTGCACCAGCGAGAATACGCCCACCTGGGACAAATTGAAAGTTCGTGAGAACTTCGTAGAACCGCTTCTCCCAGTAGGCACGTTGCTCTTCTGTCTTCTCGACCTCGGCAATGCCACGCGCAACACGCGCCCACGTCTGTTCAGGATATAACTCTAATGGCTTCCCACTAGCATCTTTCAGCGAATATCTATCTATAAAGACCTTGTTGCGAATTCCTTCAAGCTGTGTCATACTCTGTGCGTCAACGCTCGACTGGTCGCCAGTGGAACGCTCTTGCTGCTCCAGCATCTTTGATAGCTCCTTTTTTCCTACAGACAAACTACGATAGTGAAATAACTGTGCGATACGAAAACTTATTCTCATTTCGTGTCTACGCAAGTTAGTATACTCGTAATAAACCGTAATTACAACCATTTTGGCACAACATATTGATTTTTCTATATATCTGGCACAATATGTTGATAGTACATCCTGTGTGGTATGATAGAGTGGCTATAGTGAGAAGGGAAAATACTTCTCACTTATTACTCCTCTTTATGACGATTACGACCATTCCGCATTGGAGGCTTCATGCGAGCTGAGATACTTTCCTGTGGTACCGAACTTTTGCTTGGACATATCACCGATACCAACGCGACCTATTTGGCTCAGAGTCTGCCCACATTGGGCATCGACCTGTATTTTGTGTCGCAGGTAGGTGATAATCAGGGGCGCATCGTAGAAACGCTGCAACACGCATGGCAACGCTCTGACCTTATTATCATGACGGGTGGCCTCGGTCCCACAGAGGACGACCTTGCACGCGAGTCGATTAGTGCCTTGCTGGACGAAACTATGCAAGTTGACACGACGCTAGAAGCGGATTTGCGAACGAAGTTCGCATACATGAAGGCACAGATGCCAGAACGCAACGTGAAGCAAGCCACGCTTATTCCTTCTGCACAGGCTATACCTAATCCAGTTGGTACCGCTCCTGGCTGGTGGGTCGAGAAGGATAAGCATATTATCGTCGCCATGCCAGGGGTGCCGCGCGAGATGTATCGCATGTGGGAAAACGAGGTTGTGCCACGTCTGAGTTCGCTTACTGGAAGTGTGATTTTTACCCGTATTCTGCGTGTCGCTGGGCTGGGCGAATCTACCGTAGAGGAAAAGCTTGGCTCTCTGATTCATAGCACAAACCCCACACTTGCAACCTATGCGAAAAATGATGCCATAGATGTGCGTGTTACTGCAAAGGCGGAGACAATAGAAGCGGCTGAGCAACAGGTAAACGCAATGGAGAGTCAGGTACGCGAGTTACTGGGGAACGCGGTATTTGGTATTGATAAAGAGACGCTGGCAAGCGTTGTTGGTAAACTGTTACAAGAACGTAAGCAAACGATAAGCGTGATGGAGTCGCTGACAGGTGGTTTGCTGTCAAGTACGATCACAGATATAAGTGGTAGCTCCAACTATTTCGTCGGTGGTGCCGTTTCTTATAGTACAGACTTCAAAGCACAAATGGGGGTGCCGCAAGAAATTTTGAAACAACACGGTGCCGTAAGCGAGCCAACAGTACGCGCAATGGCTCATGCGATACGTGTACAACTTGACACGGACTTTGGAATTGGTATTACGGGTGTAGCGGGTCCTGATACGCAGGAAGGGAAACCAGTTGGTACAGTTCATATAGCAGTCGAAGGACCGACAGGCGTAGTGATGGCTAAAGGCTCTGGACGTAATTCAAGCCGCGAGGATAATAAGCGTCTAGCAGTGCTTTCCGCGCTCAATCTATTACGTCGTTTTCTTGAAGGGACGATTAAGCCAGAGAGCAACTAACACATTACTTTTCTAATGAGGCGGAATACTTGAACTTGACCGCGTGTTTTATCGTATAGATATTATATGCGAAGAAAATATATGAAACACACATTTTTCCATGCTTTCAGAATTGAGGCATACCGTGGATCGCAATCCTAACGACTTTTCAGAATATAGCGATGCGTCGCAAGAGATAAATTACGTTAACCCGACATACTATAAGCAGGAGGCTCGTTCTGCCCAACCTGTGCAGCCACTCGATCCCTATACTGGCTATGCTCCATATACTGAGCCAGCAGGGTACTACGAGTATGCTAATGGTACACTGCCTGTCCAAGCGCAAGAGGTACCGCAGAACGGTGTGCCACAGATGCAAGAGTATCGTGGTCCCACGAGTATGAATGGTTATACGGCAGATGTTGGTGTAGAACAACAACGCGATGCCGCTGATCATGGCAGCACAGATATTCCTAAGAAACGCAGAGGATTAGCTGGACTTGGTAGCCTTGCTGTAACCATTGGCGGCCTATTGTTAAAATTCAAGGGTTTGCTCTTCTTTATTAAGTTTGCGCCTGCCCTACTTACTGCAGCTATCTCCATCGCCGTGTACTCGGTGTTGTTTGGTTGGCAGTTTGCGTTTGGGCTGGTTGCACTGCTCTTTCTCCATGAGATGGGACACGCGCTTGTCATGAAGATAAAGGGCATTCCAGTTGGTGGTATGATCTTTATTCCAATGCTTGGTGCCGCAGTGATGATGCGACAGATGCCAGCGAACGCGAAAGATGAGGCCGAGGTTGGTATCGCAGGACCAATTGCGGGGGCTATTGCATCGTCAATATGTCTTGTGCTGGCGCAAACATCGCCAATGGCTCATTCAATCTGGGCACCGCTCGCTTACTTTGGTTTCTTTATGAACCTGTTCAATCTGGTGCCAATTGTGCCTTTTGACGGTGGGCGCGTTTTAGCCGCGATTGACCGCCGCATCTGGATACTTGGTTTTGCAGGTTTGTTGATCTATCAAATTTGGCTCTGGTTTACGGGCAATTTCTCGATCTTTCTGCTCTTTTTCATTATTATTGCTGCAAGCCAACTGTGGTCACGCGGTAAAGAGAATACACCGGAGTCGAAGGCGTACTACGATGTACCAATGGGCGCACGTATTGTGATAGGGCTAGTCTACTTCGGACTCGCCGTTGTGCTTGTCTTAGGGATGAGCATTGCACATTCGCTTATGCCAATCATCTAATACGTCACAAAAATCAGGCTGGCAACATATGCCAGCCTGATTTTTGTATTACTCTATCTACTCTTACTTTGTTCTAACTTCAACACCCGCGTTTTGTTCTAGCACCTTCAATAATGCCGTATAATCATCTTTACCATATCCTGCCTCGCGCGTCTGCTCATACATTTGACGTGCTATTGCAGTCATTGCTAACGGCGTCAGGTTTTCGGTGGCGAGGTCAAGAGCCAGTCCCAGGTCTTTGTGCAGCAGGTCCGTCATAAAGCCGGGTTGGAAGCTGCCGTTGAAGGCTCGTAGCGGAAACTGGTTGGCAAGCTGCCAGTTTGCGCCACTACTGACACCAATAACCTTTGCCATTGTCTCTACGTCTGCTCCCGCCTTGACTCCTAGCACAAGTGCCTCCGAGACGGATGCTGCAATGGTGCCACACAAAAGATTATTGATAATTTTGACCACTTCGCCAGAGCCAACTACTTCACCGACATGAAAGATGTTCTCTTTTTTGCCCATGCTTTCCAATACAGGTAGTGCTTTTTCAAATGCCTCTTGCTCACCGCCAACCATAATCGTGAGCGTGCCATTGACCGCCCCCTGTGAGCCACCACTGACAGGCGCATCAAGAAACTCTACGCCTTTTTGTATCGCTAGCTCGGCAAGCTTGCGGCTCATTGCTGGTGCGATGGTACTCATGTCAATGATAATCAGACCCTTACGCGCACCCTCAAGAATACCGTGTTGTCCTGTGACAATCTCCTCAACCTGCATCGAGTTTGGTACCATCGTAATCACAATCTCTGAGGCTATCGCTACGGCGCGTGACGACGGCGCAAGCTTCGCACCAGCTTTGACGACCTCTTGTACCTCTGGCTTATCTGGATGTCGCGCAAAAATAGTGACATCATGTCCTGCTTTGAGCAGGTTCAGTACCATAGGACGCCCCATAACGCCAATGCCAATAAATCCTAATTGCATCTCTCGATACCTCTCTTATAATTTCTCTATCAGAAGTGTTACTTATTCTAACTCTACGACTACCGCTCCACCCTTTACAACCGCACCTTCTTGATAATGAACATGCCGTACCTTCCCTTCATGCGGTGCTGTGATAGCATGTTCCATCTTCATTGCGCTCAAAACGACAAGAACCTGCTGTGCCTCTACCATATCGCCATCATGTATCTGCACCTTTACAATGGTTCCTGCCATTGGTGCTGTGAGAGTTTTCTGTGAACGTTGCACATTGCCACCGTGTGCTGTCGCATCGACATCGGGAGGTTGCTTACGTTCTAAGCGATACAGCAATCCGTGAAGCATAACCTGTATCTCACCAGAGGTTGCATACAAGTATACGCGCATCTGTGTTGCACCGTGTTTGAGCAGTAGTAAGTCATCGTTTCCTACTGCGTATTCGACAAGTTCTTGTGGTTGTCCATCGACAGACACGTTCCAGGCATTTTCTACGAATGCTTGCATAAGTGTAATAGTATGTACTTTCCCTTGATAAGCATACACCATAGTTCGAGCTTCGCCAGTTATACGCCAAGGACCCAACGTCTGCCAGGGGTTTACAGGTGTCTTATAGGTTGTTGTCGTGTGAGAACGGAGATGTTGAATTTCTTGTATTACATCATAGAGAGCCGCCGCTACAAGCACTGCTTGTGGTAGGGATTTCTCACCAACAGGTGCAAGTAAGTGATGCTCGTCCAAAAATGCCGTATGCGTCAGTCCTTCACGAAAGGCAGGATGCATGGTGATGGCGTGGAGTAGAGGAATGTTGGTAGTGACGCCAAAGATGGCACTTTGCTCTAGTGTACGTTGCAGGCGTGAGATTGCTGCGTTACGGTCTTCGGCATACACGATGAGTTTGGCGATCATCGGGTCGTAAAACTGCGTGATCTCATCGCCATTCTCGACACCACTATCAACGCGAACACCTGGACCTTCTGGCATTTGAAAAGAAGCAATAGTTCCGGTCGATGGCAGAAAATTATGTTCGGCATCCTCTGCGTAGATGCGAACCTCGATGGCGTGTCCGCGCTGCTGTATCTGTTCTTGCGTTAATGTAAGCGGTTCGCCTGCTGCAATCAACAATTGATGACGCACAAGGTCAAGTCCTGTCACCAGTTCGGTAACGGGATGTTCCACCTGCAAGCGCGTATTCATTTCCAGGAAATAATAGTGTTTATCATCGTCGAGAATAAACTCCATTGTGCCAGCGTTAACATAGCCCGCCGCCTGTGCGATACGCACAGCCGTTGCCCCCATTTCAGCACGTAAGGCAGGGGTAAGTGCTACTGATGGACTTTCTTCGACGATTTTCTGATGGCGACGCTGAATGGAGCATTCACGCTCGCCAAGATGAATCATATTGCCGTGTGTGTCGCCGAGTATCTGTATCTCGACGTGGCGCGGTTGCTGAATGAGCCGCTCAAGAAATACGGTCTCATCGCCAAATGATGCCAGGGCTTCGCGCTTAGCACCTGCGAGTTGTGCTAAGAATGCGTTGCTAGCATGTACCTCGCGCATACCTTTGCCACCACCACCTGCAGATGCCTTTATCAGCAAAGGGAAGCCAATCCGTTGTGCCTCATCGAACAAGACTGTTTCGTCCTGACTTTCTCCTGCATAGCCGGGGACTGTCGGAGCGTCTACAGAGCGTGCAATCTGCTTGGCCGAAATCTTGCCGCCCATCGCTCGCATTGCACTTGCCGATGGTCCAATAAAGACGAGTCCTACCTGTTCACATGCCTCCGCAAAATCGGCATTCTCTGAGAGAAAGCCGTAGCCGGGGTGAATGGCCTCTACACCACTCTGTTTCGCAACTGCGAGAATAGTTTCTATCCGTAAATAGCTTTGAGACGCTGGTGCCGGACCAATAGCATATGCTTCATCTGCGAAGCGCACATGGCGTGCGTTACGGTCAACATCTGAGTAGACCGCGACGGTGCAGATACCCATTTCGCGACAGGTTGCCATAATGCGAACCGCGATCTCACCACGATTAGCAATCAAAATTTTCTTAAACATCGTTTTTTACTACTTCATATTTTCTTGCGCTACCCACGCTGGTTTGCGCTTCTCTAAAAACGAGCGTAGCCCCTCTTGTCCTTCGTTGCTCACACGTAGCCGTGCAATCGTTTCGGCGGTATAGCGACGTGCCGTTGTATTATCCATCCGACCTACCATCAACGCCAGCGTTTTACACGCACGCAATGCCTCTGGTGCGCTCGTCAATAGTTCGTGCAAGGCTTTTTCGATGGCATCATCGAGATGGTCGAGCGGAACGATAGAATGTACAAGACCAACTTCACGCGCACGGATGGCACTGAAACGTTCGCCTGTCACGAAGAGGACACGGGCATTCGACTCGCCGATCTTGCGAATAACAAAGGGGGAGATAACGGCGGGTGCGATGCCCAGCTTGACCTCGCTAAAGGCGAATCGCGCACTCTCGGCGGCAATGACGATATCACAGACGGAAACCAGTCCAACGCCGCCTCCCATCGCGGTGCCATTGACGCGCCCAATGACTGGACAGGGAAATGTGTTGATGAGATCGAGCAGGTCTGCAAGGCGCAGAGCATCATTGAGATTTTGTTCCTGCGTAAATGCCGCCGCCGATTTCATCATGCTCAGGTCGGCACCGGCACTGAACGACGGTCCGTCACCTGTAAGAACGACGCCGTGTAGCCGTTCGTTGGCACCGAGTTCTGTAAAAGCGGTAGTAAGTTCGTCTATAATTTGTTGATTGAACGCATTGTGTACCTCTGGACGCCGCAATGTCACCGTTGCAACACGGTCTTGATGGCTACGCTCAACCGAGATAGACGAATAGCTATGCTGTACCATAATCCCTCCTGTATATATCATCACATCCTGAAAACGCCGAAAGGTGTTTCTGGCATGGGAGCGTTCAATGATGCCGCTATACCAAGAGCCAGGACATTACGCGTATCGCATGGGTCGATGATACCGTCATCCCAGAGACGTGCAGTGCTGTAGTATGGATTGCCCTCTTCCTCGTATTTGTCGAGGGTAGGTTGCATAAATGCCTGTTCTTCCTCAGCACTCATTGTTTTGCCGCGTGCCGCCAAACCCTCTTTGCGAACGGTGGCTAACACCGTTGCCGCCTGTAAACCACCCATGACAGAGATACGTGCATTGGGCCACATCCACAGTTGGCGTGGCGAATAAGCCCGGCCACACATACCATAGTTGCCAGCCCCGAAGGAGCCACCGATAACCACCGTAAATTTGGGTACGGATGCGGTGGCAACGGCCATCACCATCTTCGCACCATCTTTCGCGATACCGCCATTTTCGTATTGCCGTCCAACCATAAAGCCAGTAATGTTTTGCAAGAATACTAATGGTGTGCGTCGTTGGACACATAGCTCGATAAAGTGAGTCGCCTTGAGCGCACTTTCCGAAAAGAGAATGCCGTTATTGGCGAGAATGCCAACCGGATACCCCATGATGCGAGCAAAGCCACACACAAGCGTTGTGCCATACAGTTCTTTGAACTCGTGGAACTTGCTACCATCGACGAGCCGGGCAATGATTTCGCGCACGTTATAGCTTTTGCGGTTATCGCTGGGGACAATGCCATAGAGGTCACGCGAGTCATAGAGTGGTGGCTCTGGTGGATAAATGTCCCAGGGGATGTACTTGCGTCGGTTCAGGTGAGTGACTATACTGCGACAAATGGCGAGTGCATGTGGGTCATTGAGGGCATAGTGGTCGGTGACGCCGGAGATACGCGAATGCACGTCGGCCCCACCCAGGTCTTCCGCGCTGACCACTTCGCCCGTCGCGGCTTTGACTAGCGGCGGACCACCGAGAAAAATTGTGCCGTTACCCTGCACAATCACCGTCTCGTCACTCATCGCAGGTACATAAGCACCGCCAGCCGTACTCGACCCCATCACAGCAGCAATCTGTGGAATGCGCTGGCTCGACATCCGCGCTTGATTATAGAAGATACGCCCGAAGTGGTCGCGATCAGGAAATACATCGGACTGCAACGGCAAGAACGCGCCACCCGAATCGACGAGATAAATGCACGGAAGATGATTTTGTTCGGCTATCTCCTGGGCGCGTAAATGCTTCTTGACCGTCAAGGGATAATAGGTGCCACCTTTGACTGTTGCATCGTTGGCAATAATCATGCATTCCTGACCCTCGACGAGTCCAATTCCTGTAACGATACCAGCCGAAGGCGCATCGTTATCGTACATATCGTATGCCGCTAACGGGCTTAGCTCAAGAAAAGGCGTGTCTGGGTCGCAGAGAAGTTGGACACGCTCCCGTGCCAGTAGCTTGTTGCGCTTCTTGTGCTTCGCAACAGCGTCTGGACCGCCGCCCTGCTGCATCTGTTGTATGCGCTGTTGTAATTCTGCTAAAAGATGCTGAAAATACTGTGTGTTGGCCTGAAATTCGGTGCTGGTGCGATCTATCTGTGTTTCGAGAATACTCATGTAGCTCTTGTTCCTCTCAGCAGCGATGATAAGAGATGTTCGTTGCTCTGTCAATGCAGCATAGCACCGCGTGTGGGGAACGGTCAAGTTAGAAGAGAGGAAAATTTCTTGTTGACAACCCTTCCGTTTTCGTGTAATATAGTTGCGTCGTAACATTCGTGTCACGTATAGGTTTTCGGGTGTGGCCAAGTGGTAAGGCAGCGGTCTTTGGATCCGCCATCCCAGGTTCGAATCCTGGCACCCGAGCCAATCTTCTCTTATAGTATGTCGGTATAGAGATACGCTATTCTCTTTACATTCCTCCGAACTATGTGAGAAAACAAAAAAGGTTTGTATATCCGCTCATGAATACATATGCGACCGTAGTACTTGCGGCAGGCAAGGGTACTCGGATGCGTTCAAAATTGCCCAAAGTTCTTCATCCCCTGGCAGGTCAGCCACTACTAGCGCACGTACTCAATGCCGTAGCAGCAATTCCCTCAGACCTTTCATCTACTCCACAAGAAATTTTCGTGTCCACGTATAAACCCGTTGTCGTGCTTGGGCATGAGGCCGCGCAGATAGAAGCTGCCTTTGGAGAACGCTGTCTGTATGCCATTCAAGAAGAACAGTTGGGTACTGGACATGCTGTTCTTGCTGCTCAACCAACTGTTGACGCGCTCTATCCACTACCACAAACAGTCCTTGTATGCTATGGTGATACACCGTTGGTAAGCAGTAAGGTGCTGGCACACGTTCTCAGTACACATCGTAGCCAGCAAGCAACAATCACATTTCTGACCGCGACCATCGATCATCCGTCAGATTTCGGGCGTATCGTGCGCGACGCACAGGGACGAGTACGCGAAATCGTAGAGATGAAACGTGCCACACTAGAGCAGAAACGTATTATAGAGGTGAATTCAGGCGTCTATTGTTTTGACCGCACATGGCTCTGGGAGACTCTGCAAGCATTACCACGTAACGCAGCAGGTGAATACTATCTCACCGACCTTATAGGAATAGCAGGGACGCAGGAGCGTGTTATTACTACTGTAAGCGGAACCGTAGATGAGACGATTGGTATCAATGATCGTGTGCAGCTTGCCAACGCAGAACATCTACTCCGCACACGTATTCTTGAACGACATATGTATGCTGGCGTAACTATTGTCGATCCTGCCACAACTTATATCGACGACACCGTTTCTCTTGGTATGGATACTGTTATTCTTCCTGGTACAATGATTACAGGAAAGACAACCATTGGTGAAGCGTGTCGCATTGGACCAAACACAACCATTGATGCGTCGCATGTTGGAGACCGCTGTATCATTCGTGGCTCTGCTCTGGAAGAAGCGGTCCTTGAGGATGATGTGAGCATGGGGCCGTTTAGCCATTGTCGTTCAGGGACGCACCTTGCACATGGTGTGCGTATGGGTAACTTTGGAGAAGTAAAAAATTCGTATATCGGGGCAGAGACCGACGTACATCACTTTAGCTATCTTGGCGATGCCACTGTCGGCGAACATGTAAACATCGGTGCTGGCACAATCACCGCGAATTTTGATGGTAAAGAGAAGCATCGTACCACGATTGGTGAGGGTGCTTCTATTGGAAGCGATACGATTCTTATTGCTCCTGTAACTGTTGGAGAACATGCTTATACTGGTTCAGGAACTGTTGTCAATCGAGACGTACCACCGTATGCACTTGTTGTGGGTGTTCCCGCACGTGTACTACGTATGCTTCAGCCACAAGATACCTCGAATGTAGAGGATGATAAGAAGGAGTTATAGCAGCTATGGATGGCCCTGGCCTTGCGAATATAGCCGCTGGAATTGATTTTCGTATACCACAATTTGATGCAATAGCGTGGTTACAATTTACCGTTTTAATTGTAACCTTGATTCTTTGTGGAGTTGCCTCGGCAGCCGAGACAGCCTTTACCTCTATCAGTCGTATTAAACTCAAAAATTTGGTTGAAGAGGGCGATAAAAAAGCCGCCGAAATCGAACGTTTGTTGAGCGAACCAAATAAATTTCTCTCGACTATTCTTATAGTCAATAGCGTTGCCGTTATTCTTGCATCGAGCTTAGCGACCATATTGTCGTTGCGCTTTTCGTCAACATATGGCGAGTTGATCTCATCTGTTCTTATCTCGGTTGTCGTTCTCATCTTCTGTGAAATCACACCGAAAACTGCTGCTGTACAAAATCCCCTCCGTTGGGCACGGACTCTTATTGGACCCGTCAAAGGCACCGCGTGGCTACTACGACCTGTCGTGATTTCACTTGGCGTAATCACGACGTTTTTGGTACGTCTGCTTGGTGGACAGGTGAAGCATAATGGTCCCTTTGTGACAGAGGAAGAGCTACGTCTGCTGGTAACTGTTGGCGAAGAAGAGGGCGTACTTGAAGAAGATGAAACGGACATGATTCATAGCATCTTCGAGTTCGCCGATACAACAGTGCGTGAAGTGATGATACCTCGCATTGACATGGTGACGCTGGATAGTAACGCGACCGTAACGCAGGCGGTTGATCTCGCGTTGCAAGGCGGTTTCTCGCGTATTCCTGTGTATGAAGAAAGTGTCGGGATCGACGAGATTATTGGCGTTCTTTACACAAAGGACATGCTGAAACAACTCCGCGAAGGCCACAATACCTTCCCCATTCGCGATCTTGTACGTCCTGCCTACTTTGTGCCTGAAAGTAAGAAGCTCGACGACCTGTTACGTGAGATACGCCAAAGGCGCATTCACATGGTAATGGTTGTCGATGAATATGGTTCGGTAGCTGGTCTCGTCACGATTGAAGACCTTGTGGAGGAGATCGTTGGTGATATCCAGGATGAGTACGATCACGAAGAAGTGCTGTACGAAAAGGTCAACGACAACGAATACATTTTCGATGCGAAGATCAACATCTACGAGTTCAGCGACCTGATGGATGTGAAACTCGAAGAAGGCGATTATGAGACGCTCGGTGGCTTCGTCTATGAGCAACTCGATAAAATTCCCGTTGCAGGTGATACCATCACTTATAAAGACCTGAAGTTTTCAGTACTCGCAACGCGCGGCAGACGTATTAACAAAATACGCGTAGAGCGCATTCAGGCTACTGTACCACAGATTCCGGGACCAGCCGACATACGTCTCTTGCCCTCACCAGAAGACCGGGATAACGAAAAACGGCAAAACGAGCGTGAGCAGTCGTCACCTACCCAACCTTCGCAGGTTGAATACAGAGGAGCATAACAATGTCTTCCGCCTTTCCTGCTCTTCCAGCATCTGTACGTATTGTCGAGGTTGGCCCACGCGATGGCCTACAAAATGAAAAGGTCAACATTTCTACTGAGCAGAAAATACAGTTTATCAACTTGCTCAGTGATGCTGGCCTTCCCGTTGTAGAAGCTACGTCATTCGTCAGTCCTCGTGCAATTCCGCAACTGAGCGATGCAAGCACCGTTATGGCTGGTATAACGCGGAAACATGGCATAGAGTACCCTGTCCTCGTACCTAACCTCAAAGGGATGGAGCGTGCATTAGCGGCAGACGTGCGTTCTGTCTCTGTTTTTACAGCCGCCAGCGAAGGCTTTACGCGTCATAATATTAACGCAACAATCGCTGAAAGCCTCGCCAACTTTCGACCTATTGTCGCGCTGGCACAACAAGAGCATATTCCTGTGCGCGGCTATATCTCAACTGTTTTTGGTTGTCCCTACGAAGGTGCTGTAGACCTACAAAACGTTTTGCGTGTAGCGCAGGCTTTGTTGGAGATGGGCATAGAAGAAATTTCGCTCGGCGATACTATTGGTGTTGCCACTCCGATACAGGTAATGGAGATGATTGACCTGTTGACGCAACACGGTATCGCAATTGAGCGGTTAGCCGTTCACTTTCATGATACACGCGGTACTGCACTGGCGAATGTGCTTGCTTCACTACAAATGGGTGTTCGCATTGTTGATTCATCGGCTGGCGGTCTTGGTGGCTGTCCCTATGCACCAGGGGCAGCCGGAAATCTTGCCACAGAAGACTTACTGTATATGCTTCAAGGCATGAACATTACAACAGGGGTAGATCTCGAAAAAGTTGTTACAGCAACAAGTTACATCGCACCGCTTCTCGGTCACACTCCTACCAGCAAATACTATCAGGCATATCAAGCTGCATGCGTGCCAGATGTTTAAACACCTTCACAAAATCACCTCTCTGCAATTGCAGGGAGGTGATTTTATGGACTTTTAACATTCCTCCTCCCATTTCATTTTCCTCAAAAGATTGGCATAATTCTCTCTCGTTATTATCGTGTCGGGATGCTCTGTTCCTAGCTTGTGTTCTCGAATGGCTAACGCTCGTTGGAAGAGCGGCTCGGCCTGCTCATAGCTCGCCTGCTTCATATACACACCTGCCAAGTCATTGAGGCTGTTAGCGACATCGGGGTGCTCTGGTCCCAGTTGTTTCTCTTGGATGGCTAACGCTCGCTCGAAGAATACGATGGCCTCTATATCCTTCCCTTGAGCCGAGGAAAGCATCGCTAAACTATTGAGGGTGAGTGCTGTATAAGGGTGCCGTTTTCCTAGATGCTGCTCTCGGATGATCAGTGCCCGTTGGAAGAGCGATTCGGCCTGCTCATACCTCCTCTGATCGACACAGAGTCTCGCCAAGTTGCTCAAGCTCTGGGCTGTATAAGGGTGTTCAGGACCGAAATGCACCTCTGATAGCAGCAGAGCTTGCTGCAAGTATGGCTCGGCCTTCTCGTACCTTGCTTGCAGGCAGTAGAGCCGCCCCAGGTTTCCAAGAGCAAAAACGGTGTCAGGATGTTGAGGACCTAACTGCTGCTCCCAGATAGTGAGCGTTCGTAGATAAAGTGGTTCAGCCTCGCTATACCTCCCCTGGTTCCGGTAGAGGACCGCCAAGTTATTGAGGGTATCGGCCGTTTTCGAGTGTTCCATCCCCAATTGTTGCTCTTTAATTGTTAAGGCTCGCCGATAGAGCGACTCGGATTCGCTATACCACCCTTGATGAAAGGAAAGGACGGCCAAATTATTCAGGGTTTCAGCGGTGTCGAGATGGTGAGGGCCTAATTGTTGCTCTTTCATCATTAGTGCGCGTCGGTAGAGCGACTCGGCCTCGCTCTACTTTCCCTGACACCAATAGAGCGATGCGAGGTCGTCCAGGCTGTGGGCAACATCAGGATGCTCGAGACCCATTGCACGCTCACGAACGCTACAGGCTTGAGAGAGCAGAACTTCCGCTTGAGTGTAGAGTGCGCGTTCTCGCAAGTAGACACCCGCTTCGTTGAGCAAGTGTCCAGCAACCGAGGATGCGATGCTCCATTGGTCGATAAGCTGACTACAAACTTCTACTTGAGGAAGGAGACGTTGACATCGAGACCACACTGCGGTCTCCTCCGCGTGAGGAAACGTGCAATTGATAGCAGCGATGGCCCGCTCGGCCCAACACTGTTGCATCTCCTCATTCATCCTCTCCTTACACACCACTTGTACTAGGCGATGAAGAGAAAGCGTCTTTGTCTCCGAGTCACGGTTTAGGAGTGAGTACTTACGTAATACGGCAAGTGCATCATCTAATGCCAATGAGTCGTTAGCAACTGTTTGTAAGAGTGGGCCTAACTCGGGACTTCCCTCTATGATAATCTCTTCGGGGATGGCTTCAGGCGAGAGAAAGGCACAGAGACCAAGCACTTCGGCTGCGAGAGGACTGCTGTGTTCTACCTTCTCGAAACACAGGGATAAGGTCATACTGACTGAGTGTGGGTGGTCAGTATTCATAGTTCCACGGCGGCCTAAGAGCGTCGTTTGTCGTGCCTGATAGCGATTGGTATACTCCAAGAGGCTACATCCCGTTTCCTCGATATATGCTCCTGCCTGATCGAGTGCCAAAGGAAAACCGTCTACTAAGTGTGCAAGAGCTTTGGCATCATCATACAGTTTCTCAGAAATACTCTCTTGAGGAACGGAGTACTTGATGAGCTTGGCGCGACGGAGCAAGAAGAAGGCAGCTTCATCAGGGTGCATTTGCTCTAGGGCTATGCATTGAGCAAATACGCCAGTCGATTGTGAGCGGGTTGTTATGATGATAGAACCTTTGTCTTCTTGTGGAAGGAAATCATCTAGCATGGTGAAATCTTCCACATTATCCAAAATGAGGAGCCAGTGAGTGGATGTATTCAGCCACTGTTTTACTGCTTCAACGGTACGAGTCTGATCCTGTTCATCCTTCTCCGAAAGACTCAGATGTGCAGCAATCGCTACAAAGTCAGCAACTATCAATGCGTGCGTTTCAGCCCGTACCCAGAAAACAGCAGAGTAGGAATCGTAGTAGCGATAAGCATACTCGATGACGGTCTGTGTCTTGCCAATTCCACCTAAACCACTTATCGCCTGCGTTTGGGTCAAGGTAGCAGTTTTGCTTGAGTGCAAAAGCGTGTGTAGCTTGAGAAGAGTATCTTCACGACCTGTAAAGAAAGGGTTGCGTCGAGAAGGAATGTTCCAAAGAGATGAAGAGGCGGAAGGAGTGTTGACCTTGACCTACCCTGGTACTGGCTCTTCCCAGTCCTACTATCCCACGGGTTCGGCAGACCCACAGTTGAATAACTCAGCTTACAAGTACGACGGGAACGGAAACGTTACGACCAGTACAAATACTGGCGCGAATATAGGAGTATCACAGGACACTTCGCCACATGATGCTGGCTCTTCCGCACTTTTGATGACTCGGGGTTGTGTCTCCCTTGAGTGGCTTCTTTAGCTGCATCGCAGCACCCGCTTGCGTAACGTCTGGAAGCTCGCTTTGCCATACATTTGACGCTTTAATAACTTCAATCGATGCACATGCCCCTCGACGGGTCCTTGACTCCAAGAGAGGGTGAGTCCTGCTTTGACAGCATCATAGTCTTTTTTGAGCGATTGGGCAAAGCCACAAAGTTCGGTGATTCCCTGCTGGTCAACCTTTTCGAGCCACTCATCAAAGCGTTCCCCTTTTCGCTCTCGCAGCATCGCCGTAAATTCCTGGATCAGTTCATTGGCCTCACGAATCTCCTGATCGGTCTCACAGAGTTGGGCAAGATACTTCTTCTGCCACTCCAGACACTGATCTTCCTTAAAGGTAATCCAATGAGCTACTTGTGAAGCCGTTGGAGGGCGCTTGGCAGGAGCCTTCACAGGTGTTTCAAGAGCAGGATCAACCTGCTTGAATTTGCGATGATCTTTCGCTTTGCGAAATTGAACATAATAGCGCTGAATAGGTTGATCCGAGCCAGTGTAGCCCATCGCTTTCAGTTCACGGTACACCTGTTGCGCATTACGCACTCCCTCATTCCATCGTTTCACCAGGTATTCTTTATAGGGATCTATCACTGATCCACTCCGTTTTCCCGTCTTGTGTGCGGGAGGACACTTCATGTTGAGATACTTGTTCACCGTGGTGCGAGAGACTCCTACTTGGTGAGCAATCAGCGTGAGTTCGGCTCCCTGAGCACGCAGTTCGTGGACTTTGTGGTAGTGTTCGACTCGCGCCTGCTGATATGCATCGCTTCTGGCTCGCTGCTTTTTGGTGGAGGAACGGTGTTGTGCATACCAAGCTGGAAGCTGCTTCGCCTCCTCTTCCGACAACGTCTCTGCTGGCTTTTCTACCAGAGCTTTGAGGCTTTCCTGCTTGCGATTGAAGAAGGGTTTCAGAGCTTCTGAAAGGTTTACTAGGAGATGGAATCTGTCGGCAACCTGTTGCGCGTCTGGCGCTCCACGTTTGGCTCCTTCCGCGTAGGGACCGCCGCGATCCCGGCTGATGATCTCCACACCTACGTGTTCTTTGAGCCATTTTTTTAGGGTCGCAGCCTCCCGATCTGGGAGGATATCAATCGGTATTCGTTTTTCCAGATCGATCAAAATTGTCCCATAGGTCTTGCGCTTGCAAAACGAGAAGTCATCCACTCCAAGCACGCGCGGCGTAGGAGCCTGTTCTTCTGGCTGAGCGCGAATGAGCCGAAGCAAGGTATCAGGGCTGGTCACGAGGCCCATACCTGCCACCAGACGCTTGCCTGCTTCTCCGCCAAGAGCAAAGCCAATGAGCGTGAACACATCGGTGAGCCGTATGGTGCGTCGGGCGTAGGGAGCAACTACGTTGGGGAGACGCTCGGTGAAGATCTGTCGCGCACACTCCTGGTTCGTACAGAAGAAGCGGCGCACGTGCAACTCGAGACGCACAGCACAACCCATCCAGGGGAGATCGGCGACAGCTCGGACATACCGCGAGTGATTTCGTGTGGAACAGTGATGGCAGAGGGGGCATACGGCCTCTTCAGTAGTCGTCGTGACCACAGCGGTAATGGCAGTCTCAGAGGCATCAAGGAGATTCAAATGTAGGCAAGTGGGATCGGGGAGCAATGTTGGCGTTCCCATCACATGTTAGTTCCTTCCATCTCTTCCGGCAGCGTATGAGAGAAGAATACCAACACGTGAAGAGGATGGCAAGCAATGCCGCCAAAAGGTACATTTTAGGAAGAACAAATGTTCTTCATCAAAAGTGCGGAAGAGCCCACGAGATGCGCAACGAGATGTACCTTCCATGCGAAGTGTCTCCAAGCCGTTCTTCGTTACATATAGAGCGTTGGCATGAAGTGGAATTCCTACGGCAGAGTTAAAAACAATAGGGGAAGAGAG
>JAABUX010000325.1_pt1 | contig 81039 bp, 75 predicted proteins | sample 5561851 | NCBI WGS metagenome assembly JAABUX01 (sample SAMN10711883, study PRJNA513361) | rock metagenome | isolation source: Antarctica rocks | place: Antarctica: Victoria Land, Richard Nunatak red sandstone | collected 2016-01-03 | reverse complement strand
CGCGACGTTCTCGCGAATTGGTGACGTTAACGTCCCGTTACAAAGGCCGCGTGCGGCTTCGAGCACGTCGCGGGCGATACGCAGACGGTGATCGAAGCGCGTCGGCACGCCAGCGACGACAGCATAAACGCGTTTCAACGCTATAACGCTTCCGAGTCTTGACGCATTTACGCTTCAGGTTTCGTGGTATCGCCCGCAAGCTTGCGTGGTATCGCCCACGCTCGATTCGTGGAATCGCCCACAAACTTGTGTGGTATCGCCCACGCTACTCACGACAAACCGTTATTCCATAAGGTTTGCGCCGCATTTTCGGACCGTAACTGACTGTAACAGAACATTATCGTGCATCAGATCGCCGCCGCGACCGGAACTATCCCATGCATCACGACCGACTCGACGCGCCGACCCTCGTTATAAAGTTCGAGCGCGGGCGGCCTCGGAGACGGCGTAGCCGGAGAAGCCGGTCGAACATCGAGCAAGTCGGGCATCGGCCGCCTCCGATGCGGGACGAACCATGGATCGGCGGACTGTCTGCGATGCTCGAGCCGCCATCCTCGCGAGCGGTCAATACGAGTCGTCGAACGTCATCCGGTAACACGTCGCGCCGCGGCCGTGCGGAAAGCGGCGATCCGTCGAGATCGCCGCTTCGAACACGGTGCAGAGGCGATAGTGATCGCGGTCGATCTGCCGATACCGAAGGTGCAGCGGTTGCATCTCGGCATCCGTCGTCTGCGGCGGCTTTGCCGTCCACGGCGAGCCGGGGTACCGTGCGTAGTGCGTGCCGGCGTAACGGACGGCGAGGCTCTTGTCGCGATCGCGTGCGCGAGCCGCCGCGTCCGGAGTGCTCGTGTCGTAGGCTGCGAGCCCGGCGGCGAACAGCACGAAGACGACGATCGCGCCACCGGTAAATCGCACGAAACGAAGCGTGCCGGCATCGACTCGACGCACGACGACGTACGCGACGATGTTTGTCAAACCGAACCAAAGGCACCGGCCGGCGAAATCGCCCGCCGCAAGCGTTGACACGAAGACGAGCGCGAACGCCGACAGGGTCGCGGCGATCGCCGCCGGAGCGAGCCCTACGCGTCCCTCGAAGGCGACGGAGGTTCGCATCCCCAGAAGCAGCCATCCGAAGAGCAGCGTCACTGCCGTTGCGGCGACGAGCGGGGCGATTCGCATGCGCTCGTCCGCGATCGTGGCGGTTTGCCACGCGGAGCCGTAGGAGGGGTCGGTCGGAACGAAGTGCGGAACGGCGAGTGCGGCGAGCGAACCGGCGTCGAACGTCGCGATACTCAGCGTCAGGACCGCGGCGAGATAGACTCCCACGAGAGCGAGCCACCGCGCGGCCGCGCCCACCGCTACGGGCGCAGACCGGCGGCGGCCGCGTTCGTCCCCGTGCGGATCGCATCGTCGATCGCTCGGCGGATCTCGGCGAGTTGCTGGCGCCGCAGGACGTGCCCGTTGCGATAGACGGGCTCGAGCAGGCTCGGGTAGCGCACGGTGTCGGCGTACGCCGCGTCGAGGCGGTCGATCGTCCGGTAGGCATCGGCCTCGAGAATCAGATCGAGGTCGCCGCTCTTCGAACGCTTGCCGTCGTCCGTCTTCGGCTTTTTGGCGACGTGCCGAGGCACGCCGTCCACGACCGCGAGGCAGAGCTTGTTGGCAAATTGATACGTATCGCGGTCGAGCTGCTGCAGGAGCGCGCCGCCCATGCCGAAGGCGATATTGTCGAGCGCGAAGCCCGCGCGCTTGAGCTTGAAGTTGAGCAGCAGATTGAGCGTGCCCTCGTTCATGCCGTCACCTTGGATGAACGCGACGTTCTCGAGCAAGCGGTAGCCTTTGGCGTTCACGCGCGTTCCGAAACGCCGCGCCGCGATCTCCATGAGCGCCGGCACGACCTCCGTCGGATCGCCGCTATCCGGCCGGATGACGACGAGCGCGCCCGAGGTGACGATGCGATCGTGCAGCGTCTCACCGAAGAGGTGATCGACCGCGTTCACGACGTCGTACGAGTCGGAGACGATCGAGAGCACGGCGCCGGGCTTCGCAAAGTGTGTCAGCATGTTCGCGTAGGCGTCGAGTTCGTGCTCGCGGCCGAACGCCGTGATCGTCGAGTGCTCGGCCGCGGGAATGCTGAACGACGCGACCGGTTCGTCGTAGAACGCCTGCGCGTAAGCGGCCGCTTCGAGGGTGTCGGAGCCCGTGAAGTTGGCAAGATGCGCGCAGCCGCCGATACCGGCCGACTCGCCGCTCGAGACACCGCGCGCGCCGAAATCGTGCAGGCGCGAGTTCACGAGCGTCTCCGGTGCATCCGAGGTCTCGACCCACGATTTGTGGATCAGCGCCTTGCAATAGTTACTGCGTGTCGCGACCGTCGTCGGGTACCAGATCGCCCGCAGGAGCGAGGTCTCGAGAAACGACGTCATCCAGAAGAGCCGTGGATCCGTCGACCGGACCGTGGCAAGGACCTGTCCCAGCGGCACGAACGTGCCTTCGCGAACGGCGCGGATCTCGACGGGGATGCGGCCCTCGTAACGGTCGACGACGTACGCCCAGTCGTCCGCCCGAAAGAAATCCGCGCCGCCGAAGTGCGCGCGAAAGAACGCTCGCGCCTCCGCGATCATCGCGTGCGAGATCCGCGTCGCGGCGAGTTGCTCGGCAAAGATCTGCAGTCCGAAGAAGATCGTTCCGGGATGCGGTCCGCCGCGGCTCTCGACGTACGTCATCAACTCCGTCGTGCCGGGCGGATACTGGTCGGGATGCGAGATCTTGTACGAGTCGGTCCGGAGCAAGGGATTGACGAGCGCGGTGCCGGTCGCCGGATCGAGCATCAACATACCGTCGCATTCTCCTCCGGCTCCCGCCGCTCATGGCAAGTGACTTCCGACGCCCGTGGGCAAAGGGATCGCATGAAGATGCATGGCGTTCGCGTGGCCTCCCCGACCGATCCGAAGCTCGAACTCGTCGAACTCGATGTCCCGGAACCGGGCCGCGCGCAGGTGCGCATCAAGGTCGAAGCCTGCGGCATCTGTCACAGCGACGCGGTCACGGTCCACAACCTCTTTCCGGGCATCGCGTATCCGCGTTGCCCCGGCCACGAGATCGCGGGCACGATCGACGCCGTCGGCGAGCAGGTCGCCGGCTTTGCGGTTGGCGATCGCGTCGGCGTCGGCTGGCACGGCGGCCACTGCGGCCACTGCGACCGCTGCCGCCGCGGCGATTTCATCACGTGCCGGAAGCTCCAGGTGCCCGGCATTACGTACGACGGCGGATATGCGGAGTACGTCGTCGTCCCCGAGGTCGCACTCGCGCGCATCCCGGAGCGGCTCTCGTTCGTCGAAGCCGCGCCGCTGATGTGCGCCGGCGTCACGACGTATAACGCCCTGCGCAACAGCGGCGCGAAGCCCGGCGACCTCGTTGCGATCCTCGGTCTCGGCGGACTCGGCCACCTCGCCGTCCAGTATGCCGTGAAGATGGGCTTTCATACCGTAGCCTTCGCGCGCGGCCCCGAGAAGGCGAAGCTCGCAAGCGACCTCGGCGCGACGGAGTACGTCGACGGCGCGGCGAGCGATATGACAAAAGAGCTGCAGAAGCGCGGCGGTGCCAAACTCGTGCTCGCGACGATCACCTCCGCAAAGGCCATGGCGCCGGCCGTGGACGGTCTCGCGATCGACGGTCAACTGCTCGTCGTCGGCGTCTCGCAGGAGCCGCTCGAACTGCAGAGCGCGCATATGGTCGGCGGCCGGAGCTCCGTCAAGGCGTGGCCCTCGGGCACGTGCGTCGACTCCGAGGACACGATGAACTTCAGCGTCCTCACCGGCGTCCGCGCCATGGTCGAGACGATGCCGCGCGCCCGCGCGGCCGACGCCTATGCGAAGATGATGGCGGGCGACGCACGCTTCCGCATGGTCATTACGAGCTAACGCGAACCGGCTCGGGCGCGGCGCCGTTTCGTATCACGGTGGCGACTGCGGCGCGCGGTACTGGGCGACGCGACCGTGCGCGAACGTCACGCTCGAATCGAATGGCTGCAGCACGGCGGGATAGTGCCACGTCGTCAGCCGGTCGAGCTCCGCCGGCGTTCCGATCGCATCCGGGTAGCCGAGCAGATGCGCGACCTGGATCCGCGACATGCCGATCGCCGGTTCGGCGCGAGCCTGCAGCGCCGGCGCGTGGATCCAGAGCGTCCGCTCGACCTCCCAATCCGCGAGCGCCAGGTGCGGCCCGCGGCATCCGTGCAGCGGCGCGCCGGCGCCGCGCGTGCGGTAAGCGAAGCGGACGCGCACGGGCATCACGCTCGCAAACGAACCGACGCCGCCGTAGCGGGTCGTCACGGCGCCCCCGAGCGTCCAGAGCCCGTTCGGTCCCGCGGGCCGGTCGATCGCGCTCACGACGAGCGAGGGATCGCGACCGACGTCGACGGTGAGCTGTGGGTTCGGCGGCGCGGTCGGCAAGCCCGCCGGCAACAGATGGGGAGGCAGCGGCAGGCCGGAGCCCATGCGGGGCAACGCGACGTAGGGCGGGTCGCAGGAGAGCGTGAGATCGCCGAAGCCCTGCACCGTCGTGCCGACATACCGTCGCCGGAGCGCCGCGACGTGGCCGTCGACGCCGCCGTCCGAAGGTACCGGCGGGATCGAGACGGGCGTGGGCTCCGCCGCGGGCGCATCCCGCGGCGAGCCGTCGCCGCCGCTCACGCTCTCCGGCAACGCCTCGAGGGAGGCCCGGTAGAGTCCGGCCGGGAGACCCGGGGGCACGGGTACGGCCGCGAACACATACCGGCGGTCGCGGTGCGGCACGAGCGGCGATCGCCTCTCGCCGTCATCGCGCGCGGGCAGCACGCGGCTCGGCGCGTCATGGCAAAAATGAACGCAAGTCAGGCGCAGTTGGAGCGCGTTCGTGCGCACGACGAACGGCTCTTCACCGAGCTGCTCGAAGTCGAGCGCGATCTCGCGACCGGTGCCCGCGTCTTCGCCCGAGATTCCGCCGATCGCACCGGCGACCGGAGAGACGGCCGCGCCGGCGCCGGCGGCGAGCGCGAGGCCGAGCACGGCTCTCACGACGAGCGGCGTGCCGAGCGCTACGCCGCGGCGACCGCGAGCACGTAGCGGTCGATCGCCTCGGCGACGCCGTCGTGCTCGACGTCCGCGACCACGATGTCGGCGTGCGCCTTGAGTTCGTCCGGTGCCGAGCCCATCGCGACCGCGATGCCGGCCGCCTGGAGCAGTGGCAGATCGTTGTAGGAGTCGCCGATCGCCATCACGCGCTCGATCGGAACGCCGAGGCGCTCCGCGACCTGCCGCAGCGCCTCGCCTTTGTTGACGCGCGGGCTCAGCATCTCGACGAACTCCGGGTTCGACCGCGTGACGTACGCGTCGTCGCCGCAGACGCGCTGCATCAACGCGAGCACCTCGGGCGTCTTCGAGGGATCCGTCACGACGTTGACCTTCGTGCTATCCTGACCGGCGAACGCCTCCGGCAGCGAGGGCACGACGTGCGGCGGCACGCCGGACGTCTGCGCGTACAGCTCCGCGAAACGGTTGTCGTGCTCGACGTAGAATTTGTCATCGCGGTAGAACTGGACGTGCAGGTCGTGTTCTTTCGCCGCAGCGTAGATGCGCAGGGCGACGGCATTCGCGAGCGGGACCTCGCTTGCGAACGTACCGCTCGCGACGTCCGCGATCACGGCTCCCTGATAGCAGATGATCGGTCCCGCGATGCCGCAGGCCTCCGCGTGCGGCCGCGCGCCCGCGAACATGCGGCCCGTGACGATCGTCGAGGGGACGCCCGCGGCCGCCGCCGCGCGAACCGCCACGACCACGCGCGCCGAGATCGGCTTGCGCGGTGCGATGACCGTGCCGTCCAGGTCGAGGGCGAGCAGGAGCGGACGTGAGAAACGCGTCATCGGAGGGCCTCGTTCCCGGCGCGCATCCGCGCCGTGCGTGCGTGATTCGGCAGACCCTCGAAGTCCGCGAGCGCGGCGAGGGTCAAGGCGTCGGCGCGCATGCGCGCGGCGCTGTTTTCGATCAGCGACATCGTGCGCAGGAAATCCGCCGTGCGCAGCCCCGAGGAGAAACGTCCCGCGCCGGAGGTCGGCAGCACGTGATTGCTACCCGCGATGTAGTCGCCGGAGGCGACCGGCGTCTCGTCGCCGACGAAGATCGCGCCCGCGCGGCGGATCCGCGGCACCATCGCCCACGGATCGCGCACCTGCAGCGAGAGGTGCTCCGGCGCGAACCGCTCGATGACCTCGTAGAGCTCCTCTTCGCGCTCGGCATGCACGAGAAACGTCCGCTCCGCGAGCACGCGCGCGACGATCGCGCCGCGGCCCGCCTCCGTCGCGAAGTCGCCTTCGAGGAGCGCCGCCGTCGCCTCGAGGATGGCACGATCTTGCGAGACGACGGCGACGCGCGAGAGCGGATCGTGCTCGGCTTGCGCGAGCATCTCGCCCGCGACGTAGGCGGGCCGGGCGCCCGCGTCCGCGACGACGAGCACCTCGCTCGGTCCCGCGAGACCGTCGATGCCGCAGATGCCGAAGACCTGGCGCTTCGCCTCCGTCACCCAGACGTTCCCCGGGCCGACGATCTTGTCGACCGGCGCGACCGTCGTCGTGCCGTAGGCGAAGGCCGCGATCGCCTGCGCGCCGCCCATCGCGTAGAGTTCGTCCACACAGCAGAGCGCGCACGCGAAGAGGATCGCCGGTGGAATCGTGCCGTCGCGCGCGGGCGGCGTCGCGACCGCGACCCGTTCGACGCCCGCGATCTTCGCCGGCACGACCGTCATGATGACGCTCGAGGGCAGCGTCGCGGTTCCGCCCGGCACGTACGCGCCGATCGCCGCAAGCGGCCGTGACAAGAACGCGCTCTCCGTGCCGTCGGCGTCGCGGAAGCGGATCTCCTGCGGCATCTGCCGCTGGTGGAAATCGGCTACCCGCGAGCGGGCGAGTTCGAGACCCACCGCGATCTCGGCCGGCACGAGCGACCGCGCCTCCGCGAGCGTCGGGACGGACCGGCGCAGCGTCGCGATCGAAGCTCCCGGGGCATCGAACTGCCGGGTGAGCGCGACGACGGACTCGTCGCCGCGCGCTCGAACGCTCGCGAGGATCTCGGCGACGCGGCGCACGATGCCCTCCTCCGGATCCCAGCCGCCGGCATAGAGTCCGGCGAGGGCCGCGCGGTCGCTCGCCATGACGATCTTCATACCGGAACTCCCATCTCGAGGCGCGCGAGCAGCGCCGTGATCGCCGCGTACTTCACGCGGAACCGAATCGGATTGACGACGAAGCGCGCCGTCGATGACGCGATCTCGTTCACGACGACGAGGTCGTGCTCGCGTAGCGTGTTGCCGGTCGCGACGAGGTCGACGATCAGATCCGCAAGGCCGACGAGCGGGCTCAATTCGACCGAGCCGTGCAGCTTGATGATCTGCACCGGGACGTCGCGTTCGGCAAAGAAGGCCTCGGCCGTGCGTTCGAATTTCGTCGCGACGCGCAGGAAGGTCGGCAGCTGCGCGCCTTCGTGGAAGCGGTCGTCGCGACGGCCGGCGACGACGAGCCGGCAGGCGCCGAAACCGAGATCGGCGAGTTCGCAGACCGAACGTTCCGTCTCCCACAACACGTCGGCACCGACGATGCCGCAGTCCGCCGCTCCGAATTCGACGTAGGCCGGCACGTCCGTCGGCCGCAGGAAGACGACGCGCGAGCCGTCCGGCGTCGTGACGGTGAGCCGCCGTCCCGGGTCGCGCGGCACCTCGACGCCGGCGCTCCGGAGCCGCGCGGCCGCATCGTCGTAGAGCGCGCCCTTCGGCACGGCGATCGTCAACCGGTCCTCGGAGAGCTCGGTGAAGCGCGCGACGACGTCGCTCACGCTTCGACCTCGATCTCGCGGACGCGGCCGTTCTCCGAGATCACGACGCGCGGGATGCGCTGCCGGCGGGCTTCGGCGAGCAGATCGCTCTCGCCGCGGTGTGCGAAGTCGATGCGAACGACGCGCCCGGCTGCGCGTTCGCGCGCCGCGACGACGTCGGATCCGCTGACGAGCACGTCGACGGCCGGCGCGTCGCCGAACGCCTGGGCGCGGCGCCGTTCGAGCGCGATCAAGAGCCGCTCGACGCTGACGGACCAGCCGACCGCTCCCGTGTCGAGCCCGAAGCGAGGCAAGAGCTCATCATAACGGCCGCCTCCGCAGAGCGAGAACCCGACCTCGCGCGCGAAGCCCTCGAAAATGAAGCCCGTGTAGTACGAGAGATCACGCAGCAGCGAGAAGTCGACGGCGATCCGGCTCGCGTAGCCGAGCCCCTCCGCGCGTTCGAGGATCTGCGAGAGCCGGTCGAGGCCCGCGTGACCGGCGTGGGTCGCGCACGAGTCGCGGGCGGCGTCGATCGCTTCGCGGCCCCCGCGCATCATGGCAAATTTTACGAGCGGCTCGATCGCATCGGCACGGCCCGCCGCCGCGAACGTCTCGCGCAGATCGACGATGTTCCGCTGCGCGATCAAGAGCTTCGCGCGGCGGGCGAGCCCGGCTTCGAGGGCTTGGCTTCCGAGGATGCCGTCGATCACGGCGGCATGGTTGATATCGAAACGGACGTCCGTGAGACCGAGCGCGTCGAGCGCTTCGATCGCCGTGAAGAGCGACTCCGCGTCCGCATCCACGCTGAGCGCGCCGATCAACTCGAGGCCGGCCTGCGTGAACTCGCGCGTCCGGCCCTCCTGCGGCTCCTCGTACCGGAACGCCGGCTGCACGTACGCGAGCCGCAGCGGTCGCGGCGCCTCGCGCATGCGCGTCGAGACGAGCCGCGCGATCGGCGTCGTCATGTCGGGCCGCAGCGCGAGCTGCGTGCCGCGGCGGTCGTTGAATAAGAAGACTTTGTCATCGAAGGCATCGCCGAGACCCGTCTCGAGCACGTCGAACCGCTCGAACGTCGGCGTCTGCACCTCGGCGTAGGCCCACCGCTCGAAGACGCCGCGCAGCGCCGCTTCGACCGCGCGCTTGCGGCGCAGCTCCGGCGGAAGCCAGTCGCGGACGCCGCCGGGCAGTCTCACAGCGGGCCCTCCCAGACGCGCGCCCGGCCGAAGATCGCCTCGAGTTCCGCGCGCACGTACATGCCCTCGGAGATACCGCGCGGCATGCGAGCCGCCTGCCGTCCGTCGTGAACCACGATCGCGACGCGGCCCGGGGACTCCGCGAGCAGTCGCGCGAGGGCGTCGATCTCGTCGCGCGTCGTCGCCGTGACGTGCCAGGCGCGCAGCACGGGCACCGCTGCAGAACGGACGAACGGTACCACTTCGTTTGCGTGCACGGACGTCTCGAGCGGCGCGTCGTCGCCCGGCGTCGCGCCGCGGCGCTCGCGCCGGCTGAGCCGCCCGCGGACCGTGACGATCGCGTCTTGGACGAACGCGGCCTGCAGCTGCAGATAGCTCTTCGGAAACACGACGCATTCGACGCTGCCCGTCATATCTTCGATCTTCGCGACGAGCATCTGCTGCTGCGCCTTCGTCACGGTGCGCCGCACCTCGATCACGAGGCCGGCCACGGCGACGAAGGCGTCGTCTTCCTGCAGCCGCAGGTCCTTGATGCGCACGGCTCCGCCGCGCACGAGCGCCTCCTGGACGTCCGCGAGCGGATGGCCCGAGACGAAGATGCCGAGCGTCTCCTTCTCCCAGCCGAGCAACTCGAGGACGGGCGGCGGCGGCAGCGGGCGCAAGACGGGCGCGCTCTCGTGCGTCGCGGACGTTTCGCCGAAGAGTGAGAATTGACCAGACTCACGATCGCGTGCGGCGCGATTCGCACGGTCGAGCGCGATGTCGACGGCGTCGAGCTGCTGCGCGCGGTTGCCCGGCAGCGTATCGAGCGCGCCGCACTTGACGAGCGCCTCGAAGACCTTGCGATTGACCGAGCGCAGATCGACGCGACTCGCGAGATCGAAGAGATCGGCGAACGCGCCGCCGCTCTCGCGCGCCTGGATGATCGCCCGCACGGCGCCCTCGCCGACGCCCTTGATCGCGGCGAGGCCGAAGCGGATCTCTTCGTGCACGACCGTGAAATCGAAGAGCGAGCGGTTGACGTCCGGCGGCAAGACCGGAATACCGACCTTCTTTGCCTCCTCGACGTACTCGACGAGCTTCTCCGTCTTGTCCTTGACGCTCGTCATCAGCGCCGCGAGATAACCGCGCGGATGGTTCGCTTTGAGGAACGCGGTCTGATAGGCGATCCAGCCGTATGCGACCGCATGGCTCTTGTTGAAGCCGTAGCCCGCGAAGGGTTCGACGAACGCGAAGATCTTCTCCGCGACGTCTTCGTCGATGCCGTTCTTGTCGACCGCGCCACGGATGAATTTCTCACGGTAGAGCGGAATCTTGTCCTTCTGCTTCTTGCCCATGACCTTGCGCAGTTCGTCCGCTTGGCCCATCGTGAAGCCCGCGATGTCGCGCGCGATCTGCATCACCTGCTCCTGATATGCGGCGATGCCGTACGTGTTGGCGAGGATCGGCTCGAGTTTCGGATGCAGATACGTCGGTACCGTACGACCGTGTTTGTTGCTGATGTACTGCGGGATCCACTCCATCGGACCGGGCCGGTAGAGCGCGACGAGCGCGACGATGTCGTCGAGCGTCGTCGGTTTGAGCTCGGAGACGACGCGGCGCATACCCTCGGATTCGAGCTGGAAGACGCCGGTCGTCTCGCCGCGGCCGAGCATCTCGAAGGTCGCCCGGTCGTCGTCCGCGATGCGGTCGAGATCGAAGCCGGGATCCGTCGTGCGGCGGATCTCGTCGACGGCGTTCTTCATCACGGTGAGATTGCGCAGACCGAGGAAGTCCATCTTGAGCAACCCGATGCGCTCGACCCAGTTCATGTCATACTGCGTGTTGACGTCGTCGTCGCCGAGCTTGACGAGCGGTGCCCAGTCGACGAGCGGATCGCGCGAGATCACGACGCCGGCCGCGTGTGTCGAGGCGTGCCGCGCGAGTCCCTCGATCGAGCGCGCCGTATCGAGCAGATGCCGGACCTGCGGCGAGGCGTCGTAGAGCGCGCGCAGATCCGCGATCTGGAGCAGCGCCTTCTCGATCGAGAGGCCGCCGGGTCCCGAGGGGATGAGCTTCGCGACGCGGTCGACCTCGGAGAGCGGAATCGCGAGCGCGCGGCCCGCGTCGCGAACGGCGGCGCGCGCCGCCATCGTCCCGAAGGTCACGATCTGCGCGACGCGGTCGCTACCGTATTTTTCGGTCACGTATTTGATGACTTCGTCGCGCCGCTCGACGCAGAAATCCGTGTCGATATCGGGCATCGAGATGCGGTCGGGGTTGAGGAAGCGTTCGAAGATCAGATCGAATTTGATCGGATCCATGTCGGTGATCTTGAGCGCGTACGAGACGAGCGATCCGACGGCGGAGCCGCGACCCGGACCGACCGGGATGCCGCGATCGCGCGCGAATTTGATGAAGTCCCACACGATGAGGAAGTACGACGCGAAGCCCATGTTCGAGATGACGCCGAGTTCGTAGGCGAGCCGTTCGCGCAGCGCCGCGTCCTCCGCGACGCGAGCCGCGCCGTAGCGATCGAGCAGCCCCGCGGCACAGATCTCGCGCAGGTACAGGTCGGGCGACTCGTCGTCCTCGTGCGGCTCGAGCGCGATCGTCACGACCGCGGCGTCGTCCGCTTCCATCTCCTCGGCGCCCGCCTCACTCGCGCCCGCCTCGCCCATGTGCGCGTCCGGTCCCGCACGGCCGTCGAGGCCGGAGTCGATCGACGCGAGCCGCTTCGCGAGCGCCGCATCGAATGCGACGCCGTGCACCGGGCCGACGTCGAAGAGCGATGCGCCCTCCGGTGCCGGCGCCTCGAGCACGGGCTCGGCGAGGGGTTCGGGGGCCGGCATCGTCGCGGCCGGCACGGCCTCGACGGGCGGAGCCGCGAGCGCCGGCCGCTGCGTCCGTACGGCCTCGAGCCGGTCGCTCGCCGCGCGGACCGAGGCGTGCTCGCGCTCGGAGCGCTTCGGCACGGGATAGTGCGGGATGTTGAACGTCTTCTCGGGGATCCTGATGTCGATCCGCTTCGCGATCGCGAGCGTGTTGTCGCAGGCCTCGGGCACGTCGGCGAAGAGCGCGCGCATCTCACCCGCGCTCTTCACGTAGAACTCGTCGGTCATGAACTTCATGCGGCTCGTGTCTTGGACCGTCTTGCCCGTGCCGATGCAGAGCAGCACGTCGTGCGCCTGCGCGTCGCCTTTGTTCAGGTAGTGCGAGTCGTTCGTCGCGACGAGCGGCAGGTTCATCTCGCGCGCGAGCGCGATCAAACCCGCATTGACGATATCTTGTTCCGCGATACCGTGGCGCATGATCTCGATGTAGAACCGGTCGCCGAAGATGTCGACGAACGCTTGCGCGGCGGCTTTCGCGGCGGCGGGTTCGTTCCGCAGGAACGGCTGCGCGACGAGTGAGGACATGCAGCCGGAGAGCACGATGAGCCCTTCGTGGTGTTTTGCCAGCAGATCCATGTCGATGCGCGGTTTGTAGTAGTAGCCTTCGAGAAAGCCTTTCGAGATCAGCGCGACGAGGTTGCGATACCCGACGAGGTCGGCTGCGAGCAGCGTGATGTGCGCCTCGTCGCGGACCGTTTTGTCGAAGCGGCCGCGCGGCGCGATGTAGGCCTCGCAACCGACGATCGGCACGAGCGCGTGCTCGCGCGCCGCATAGTAAAATTCCATCGCCCCGAACATGACGCCGTGATCGGTGAGCGCGACGCCCGGCACGCCGTCCTCTGCCGAGCGCCGGCAGAGGCCCTCGACGCGGCAGGCACCGTCGAGCAGCGAGTATTCGCTGTGGACGTGGAGGTGGACGAACGATTCACCGAGGGACGCTTGAGGCAAGGGATTCCTTGTCGAGGATCGGGCGGGCGAGGCCGAGCCTCTCTTTTGGTGCGCTCGGCACCGGCGCCTCCGCTCCGGCCGGCGGGCGACTCCATCACCGTTCCGTGACGAGGTGGCGGCTCGCGTACCAGCCGTCACACCGGTCGCGCGCCTGCGGCGGCCAACCCGCCGCCGCGGCGATCGCGTAGACGGCGTCGCCGAACGCGACGACGGCGGCCTCCGGATCCGGGCTCGTGCGGACGAACTCCCACGGGAGCGTCGCGAGACCCGCCTCCGCGTTCCACGTCGCGCCCGGACCGAGATCCGCCGTCGCAAACGCCGGCAGCGCCGGGATCGCGTACGCATAGAAACCCGGCGCCGAGGCGTCGTCGCCGATGCTGAAGCCGACCGCGATCTCTTCTTGGGTCATCCCGTTGCGCAGAAAGACCGGCCGTTCGGAGACCGCCGTCGCGGGCAGGCCCCGGAAGCGCGTCGCGGCGAGGTCGAAGGCGCCCCACATGATCCCGACGGGCGGACGCTGTCCCGCAAACGAGGACTGCCGGCGCTCGAGCGCCCGCGAGGCGCCGCCGAACGCCGCCCAGATCCGCCGTGCCGCGAGCGGATCGTACGGGCGCGCCTCGCGGTCGTCGTCGTACGCCGGCGCGCCCGGAATCTCGGTCGCGAGCGTCGAGCGGAGCCGCGGCAGAGCGAGGGCGCCCGTCGCGCGGCAAAACGCCTCGTAGAACGACGCAACGGAGCCGGGCCCGAGCGGCACCGACACCGTGCCGTTCGACGATCGCACGTCGACGCGGTCGTCCAGGATCTCGTACCGGATCTCGTACGCGATGCCGCCCGCGAAGAGCACGGGCGTCGCGAAGCCGCGCGCGCCCAAACGTAGCGTGATGTTGCCCCAGTTCGGTTCGTGCGGCGCGAACAGCGTGTGCTTGCCGCCGATCTGCGCGAGCCGGTGCAGGTGCGCGGCCGTCGGGGCGATTTCGTGCATGATCAGTTGTGGCCAGAGTCCGAGCGCGTTCGTGTCGGGATTCATGGCCGGAGGCGAGCCCCGTCGCGGCAGCCTTTCTCGTTCAGCAGCGTCACGGCATAGCGACCTTTTGCCGGTCCCGTCGGCGCACCGTCCAGCAGGCCGAGCACGCGCACGCGCGGAGGCTCCTGCGCCCCGCCGGTCGCGGCGCAGACGAGCCGGCAGCAGGCAGCGGCCGCCACGACGTTCCGGCGGACGGAGCCGCTCACGGGCGCGCGAACCCGGCGAGATCGAGAGCGCTGTTGACGAGCGCGAGGTGCGAGAAAGCCTGCGGGAAGTTGCCGAGCATACGCCGTTTTTTCGGATCGTATTCTTCGGAGAGCAGGCCGACGTCGTTGCAGAGCCCCGCGAGTCGCTCGAAGAGCCGGCGCGCCTCGTCCGTGCGGCCGACGAGCCGGTAGGCGTCCGCGAGCCAGAAGCTGCAGGCGAGGAAGGCGCCCTCGCGGCCCTCGAGTCCGTCGCCGCGGCCGCGGCGGTAGCGGAGCACGAGACCGTCCTCGAGCAGATCGCGCTCGATCGCGTCGATCGTGCCGTGCAGCCGCGGATCCTCCGGTGACAAGAACCCGGTCATCCCGAGAAAGAGCAGGCTCGCGTCGACCGCCTTCGTCTCGTACGACTGCGTGAACGTGTTCCGCCGTGCGTCGTAGCCGTGTCGCTCGACCTCCCTGCGGATCTTCGCACGTGTCGCGATGTAGGCTTCGATCGGTCCGTCGAGTTGGAACTGTTCGGCGCTCCGGACCGCGCGGTCGTACGCGACCCACGCCATCACTTTCGAATGCACGAAGTGACGGGCCGGTCCGCGCATCTCCCAGATCCCGTCGTCCTTCTGCGCCCAGATCGCATCGAGATGCAGCAGCAGCGACTTCTGCAGATCCCAGCCCTCGTCGGTCGGACCGAGACCCTTGCGGCGCGCGGCGTGCAGTGCCGCCATGATGTCGCCGAAGACGTCGAGCTGCGTCTGGAACGAGGCCGCGTTGCCGAGCCGCACGGGCTTCGAATTCGCGTAGCCCGGCAACCACGGGATCTCCATCTCCGGCAGCCGGCGGTCGCCCGCGACGCCGTACATGATCTGCATCTGGTCCGGCGCCCCCGCGACCGCGCGGAGCAGCCAGCCTTTCCAGGCGACGGCTTCGTCGTCGAAGCCGGCGTGCGACATCGCCGAGAGCGTGAGGGTCGCGTCGCGCAGCCACGTGTAGCGATAGTCCCAGTTGCGACCGTTGCCGATCGACTCCGGCAGCGAGGTCGTCGGCGCCGCGACCATGCCGCCGGTCGGTTCGTAGGTCAGGGCTTTGAGCGTCACGAGCGATCGCCGCACGACGGCGTCGTAAGGCGTGCCGCCGGTGAAGCGCGAGGACCACGCGTGCCACCACGCGGCGCTGCGTTCGAGCGCATCGCCGGCATCGATTGCGACCGGCGGAACTTCGTGCGAGGGCAGCCACGTCAGCTCGAACGGCACGACCTCGCCCGGCCCCACCGTGAACTCCGCGACCGTTGACAGGTTCTCGCCGCGGGAGGCGACCGGAGTGCGCAGGACGACCATCTCGGCGCCCGCGATCGCCCGCAGGTCGCCGTTCTCCAGGCGCGTCACCCATGGCACGAGCGAGCCATAGTCGAACCGCAGCACGAGCTCCATCTCGAAGGCGACGGCGCCTGCGAGGCCGCGGACGATCCGGATCAGCCGCGGGGCGCCGCCGTCCATCGTCATGAACTCGACGAGTTCGGCACGGCCGCTCTTCGTGACGATCTCGGTCTTGAGGATCATCGAACCATCGCGGTACCGCCGCGTGCGCGTCGCCTGCGGGTCCGTCGCGCCGATCAGCCAGCGCCCGTGACCCGCGTTGCCGAGCAACGCCGCGCAGCACGCCGCCGAGTCGAAGCGCGGAAACGCGAGCCAATCGATCGAGCCGGCGCGCGAGACGAGGGCGGCCGAGCGGCAGTTCCCGAGCAGCGCGTACTCCTCGAGCCGCGGCGCGGTCGACCCCGAGCGCCGCTTCGTTTTCGCGTGGCGGTCCGGCCTCTTCTTCACGCCGCTTCCTCGGTTTGCACGGAGGCGCTGTACCCTTTCTCGCGCGGCGGAGGCGACGGCGAGGCGGCATGCCGAACGTGCGTGCGACGAAGGTACTTGGGTGCGACGCCCCGTTCGACTACAGTGGAACAAAGTTTCACGACCCCCTGGGGAAAGGGCTCGACTTGATCAAGCACGACATCGTCGTCATCGGTGGTGGCCTCGCAGGAATGCGGGCGGCGGTCGAAGCGGCCGAAGGCGGAGCGGACGTCGCGATCGTCTCGAAGATGCACCCGGTCCGCAGCCACTCGGGCGCGGCGCAGGGCGGCATCAACGCGGCGCTTGGCAACCGGGAAGAGGACAGTCCGGAGAACCACGCCTTCGACTGCGTCAAGGGCTCGGACTACCTCGGCGATCAGGATGCGATCGAGGCGATGGCGGAGGACGCGCCGCGGCAGATCGTCTGGCTCGAGCACCGCGGTTGCATCTTCTCGCGCCTGCCGGACGGCCGGATCGCCCAGCGCCCCTTCGGCGGCGCGGGCTCGCCTCGCACGTGCTACTCGGCCGACGTGACCGGCCTCGTTATCCTGCATACGCTCTGGGAGCAGCTCGAGCGCTTCGGCGTCAAGGTCTACGAAGAGTACTTCGCGACCGCGCTCTGCATCGAGGACGGCATCGGCACGGGTGTCGTCGCGCTCAACGTGCGCACGGGCGAGGTCGAACTCGTCACCGCCAAGGCGACGATCTTCGCGACCGGCGGCCTCGGCCGCGTCTATGCCAAGACGACGAACGGCTACGCGTCGACGGGCGACGGCATGGCGATCGCGTATCGCGCCGGCATCCCGCTGATGGATATGGAGTTCGTCCAGTTTCACCCGACCTCGCTCAAAGAGAACGGCGTGCTGCTCTCCGAGGCCGCGCGCGGCGAAGGTGCCTACCTCCTCAACAGCGAGGACGAGCGCTTCATGTTCAAGTACGCGCCGAACAAGGGCGAGCTCGCCTCGCGCGACGTCGTCTCGCGCGCCGAGTGGACCGAAATCCTGGAGGGCCGCGGCATCGACGGCTGCGTCCAGCTCGACCTGCGCCACCTCGGCCGCGAGAAGATCCTCGAGCGCCTGCCGCAGATCCGCGAGCTCGCGCTCGATGCGACCGGCAAAGACGCGATCGACACGCCGATCCCGATCCTGCCCGGCATGCACTACGCGATGGGCGGTATCGAGACGGACAAGTTCGGCGCGACGCGTGTCCCCGGCGTCTATGCCGCGGGCGAGGCCGCCTGCGTCAGCGTGCATGGCGCGAATCGCCTCGGCGGCAATTCGCTGCTCGAGACGATCGTCTTCGGCGCGCGTTCGGCGAAGCACGCGCTCGGCTACGTGAAGGAGGTCGGCAACGTCCGCGCCTCCGAACGCACGCGGCTCGCCGAACGCGACCGCCTCGACGGCATCCTCGCGCGCTCGGGTGGCGTGCGCCACTCGCAGGTCCGCAAACAAATGAACCAGACGATGTCCGACAACGTGTTCATCTTCCGCGACAAGGCCGGCTCGACGAAGGCCGTCGAGGGTCTGCGCGAGGTCCGCGAGGCGGCGCGGACGATGACCGTTATGGACAAGAGCGCGACGTTCAACACGGATCTCGTCTCGCTGCTCGAAACGGAGTTCCTCGTGGACATCGCCCAGCCGATCGCGCACGGCGCGCTCAACCGCGAAGAGTCCCGCGGCGCGCAGGCGCGCACGGATTTCCCCGAGCGCAACGACGAGAAGTGGATGGTCCACACGCTCATGCACCACGAGGGCCAGGCGGCCGACCCGCGCGCCGACTACTCGCGCAAAGTCACGTTTACGAAGTACCTGCCGCAAGTGAGAAGCTACTAATGGCAAAAGTTACACTCGACCTGCTCCGCTACGACCAGAAGACCGACGATGAGCCCCACCGCGAGCGCGTCGACGTCGAGATCGACACGTCCATCACGGTGCTCGATGCCCTCGAGTTCGCGAAGGCCGAGGTCGACGGATCGATCTCGTTCCGCCGCTCCTGCCGTTCGGCGATCTGCGGGTCGTGTTCGATGAACATCAACGGCGTCACGGGCCTCGCCTGCAAGACGCCGGTCGCCTCGGTCTTGCGCGGCGACGACTCCGTCAAGATCGACCCGATGCCGAACTTCGAGGTCATGAAAGATCTCGTCGTGCACATGGATCCCTTCTGGGACAAGTACGCGCGCCTGAAGCCCTACCTCCAGCCCGCCGACGAAGACTCGGCGCACGAGCGCGAGCGCCGCGTCTCGCCGGATGACATGAAAAAGCTCGTCGCCGTGGCGAACTGCGTCATGTGCGCGACCTGCTACTCGCTCTGCCCCGTCGTGAGCGTCGATCCGGCCTTCGCCGGCCCGGCCGCGATCGCGTACGCGTACCGCTTCATCGAAGACGTGCGCGACTCGAAGACGAAGGAGCGCGTCGCGCAGATCAACGACGATTACCTCTGGCTCTGCGCGCACTGCTACGCGTGTTCGTATTGCCCGAAGCACGTCGAGCCGCAGGACCGCATCATCGACACGAAGCGCAAGACGATCGAGATGGGCGACATCAACTCGGCCGGCACGCGCCACGCGCTCGTCGTGTCGAAGACGGTCCGGCAGACCGGCATGCTCCACGAGACCGAAGTCATCCAAGGCACGGTCGGCCGCTTCAATTTCCGAGGTCTGCTGCGCGTCATGCCGCTCGGTATCCGCCTCGCCTCGAAGGGCAAGATTCCACCGCTCTTCCTGAAGCCCGTCGAGAAGATCAACGAGATCCGCACGATTTACGAAACCCTGGAGGTCCCGGTCTGATGACGCTCGCACCCGAAGCGCCCGCGCGGCGCCAATCGAACTCGGCCAAGACCAAGCGCTACGGCTTCTTCCCCGGCTGCGTCGCGAAAGAGTCGTGCACGGAGCTCTTCAATTCGACGCTGCTCCTCGCCGACAAACTCGGCATCGAGCTGATCGAACTCACGGCGGCCTCGTGCTGCGGCGCCTCGGTCTTGAACGACGTCAACCGCGACGTCGCTCGCGTGCTGAACGCCCGGACCTACGCGCAGGCGGAGGCCCTCGGCCTCGACGACGTGATCACGATCTGCTCGACGTGCACGGGCCACATGCGCGCGGCGAACAAAGAGCTGCTCGAGTCGGAGGCCCAGATGGCGCAAGCGAACGCCATCCTCGGCAAGTTCGGCGCGAAGTACGAAGGCAACGTCTCGGTGCGCCACCTGCTCTGGCTGCTGATCGACGACATCGGCCTCGACAAGCTCCGCTCGATGGTCGTCAATCCGCTCAACGGTCTGAAGGTCGCGCCGTTCTACGGGTGTCACATCATCCGGCCGGAGAGCGTCAACGGCTGGGAGTCGGCGCGTAATCCGCACTCACTGGAAGATGTCATCGAGGCGCTGGGCGGCGAGGCGATCGACTATGCCGGCAAGACGCGCTGCTGCGGCTTCCACGTCCAACTCGAGAAGGACGGCATCGCGGCGAGCATGGTCGGTCAGAACATGCGCATGGCGAAGGACAAAGGCGCGGAGGTCGTGCTGACGCCCTGTCCGCTCTGCCATCTCGCGCTCGACGGCTATCAGGCGGACTCCGCCGCCCGCTGGGGCCGCACGGACCTGCCGACGTTCCATCTGCCGCAGCTCGTGGGGCTCGCACTCGGCGTCGATCCGACGAAGCTCGGGCTCAAGCGCCACGTCGTCTCGCCCGGCCAAGTGCTCCAGGCGCACGACCTGGCGCCGATGCACGTCGCGTAATCCGGACGTTTGCGGGCGCGACCTGCGGGAAGGTGTGGGGAATGAGTCAGAAACGGCTTGCGTATCTCCTCAGCTGCGTGCTGGCTGCACCGGCCACGGTCGCGGCCGCCGCGGCCGAGCCCGTGACGGGCGCCGTCAATCCGCTACCGCTCGCGCCCTGCTTCGCGCCGAATCTGCAGGCGCATCAGGAGCCCGATCGGGGCGACGAGTTCTTACGCGCGCTCGGGACGATGACGCTCGGGGACGAGCAGCGCCACGCGGTGGAACGGCTCGCGGCGACGTACTGCGACCAGCTCGGCGTCTCGCCCCGGCCCCTGGACCTGCGCGCCGACGAAGTCGCCTTCCACAACCATGTCAAAGGGGTGCTCTCACCTGAGCAGCGCGAGGAGCTCGACGACCGGCTCGCGCAGCTGCATACGGAGAACCGGGTCATCAGCACGCTCTAGGCGCGCCGCGATCGGCTTAATGCCACGTTCATGACGTCGTCACACGGCCGTGCGTTCATACGTCCATGAATATCCGTTTCTCGACGCTCCTCGCCGTCCTCGTCGCCGCTCCCATCGCCGCGCCGGCGCAAGGCGCTCCTCCCGCCGCTCCGGCGGCTTCGGGCGCTCCGATCGCCCCGGTCGCTCCGGGACCCGGGACCGCCCCGGTCGGCGGACCCGCTCGTCACCACGGCGGCTACCTGCGCGCACTCAGAGCGCTCGACCTAAGCTCCGACCAGCGCTCGAAGATCCAAACGATCGTCGCGAGCGGCCGCGCGAAGAACCAGGGCGTCACCGACCGGGCGACGCGCCATGCGAACCAGCAGGCGATGCGCCATTCGCTCGACGCCGTCCTCACGCCCGCGCAGCGCTCGCAGCTGCAGACGAACCTCGCGGCCATGCGGGCCGAGGCGCGGAGCGGCGCTGCCGCCCCCGTCGAGCCGGGAGCGACGGGGGCACCGTAGCGGGTCGTCACACGCGCGGGAGGTCCGGTGCTCTCGCGTGAGAGATGCTGACCGTGATGACGTGCGACGGCGACGTTGCGTCCCCGGCCATCGACGCGGCCGAGCACCGGACTCGGGCGCGCGACGAGGCCTTCGAGCGTCTGTTCGCCGCTGAATATCGACGAGTCGTCGCGATCGCCGCGCGGGTCCTCGGCCGCATGGAGAGTGCCGAGGACGTCGCGCAGGACGTCTTCGTCGCCTTCGCCCGGCGGTACGCACCCGACGCGCCGTTCGCCGCGCCGTGGCTGCACACGGCCGCGGCACACACGGCGCTCAACGTCATCCGCGGCGAGAAGCGCCGGCGTTCGCGGGAGGCCCGCGAGGCGATCCTGCGCGATTCGCTCGACGACGCCGGTGCCGTCGCCGCGGATCCTCTGCGATGCGCGCTCGCGAGCGAGCACCGCGACGAAGTGCGTCGCGCGCTCGCGCGGCTACCGCGCCACCACGCGACGCTCCTCGCCCTGCGCTACGGCGGCCTCGCCTACCGCGAGATCGCCGAGGCGATCGGCGTCAAGCCCGCCTCCGTCGGAACCATGCTCGCCCGCGCCGAGGCGGCGTTCGCGAAGGCGTTCGACGCATGATCTTCCGGCACGCCGGAGTCGCGCGCTTGCACGCGCTCGTGGATGCGAGCGACGGCACGGCCGCCGCTGCCGAGACGGGACGCCATCTCGCGGCTTGCCGGCGCTGCCGCGCGCGCTACGCCGGCATGCGCGACGCCGCTCGGTTCGCCGAAGCGCGGCTGGGGGTGCCGCCGGAGCCCCCGATGCCGTTCGAGGTCGCACGGTCGCGCACGCTCGCCGCCATGCGGCGCTCGGCCGCACGGCCGCACGCGCGCGGGCGGCACCTCACGCCGATCGGCGGCGCGCTGACGGCGGCGCTCGCCGTCGCAACGACGCTGCTCGTGACGGTGTTCGCACCGCTGCGTTCGATTGCGGACGGGGTGCTCGCCGTCTTCACGCCGCTCACCGTCGCGCCGATCGCGCTCTCCGCCGCCGACGTCGCGGCGCTCCGCTCGCTGCCAGACCCACGCGCGTACGGCAGCGTGCGCGTCGGCCGGCGCGGGCCGGACGCCGCGGTACCGACCGCCGACCTCGCCTCGCTCGCGGTTCGCTATCCCGTGCGCGTCCCGCATGCGCCGCCGTGGGCGGCACCGCGCGACGTGCAGTTTCGCGTGATCGGCCGCACGGTCGAACGGCTCACATTCAGCGCGCCGCAGGCCGTCGCGTACGCCGCGGCCCACGGCATCGCCGCGGCACGGATGCCGCCGGCCCTCGATGGCAGCACGCTCGAGGCGACGATCGGCCCGGTCGTCGTCGAGACCGTCGGCGAGCGCGATGCCGCTCGCAGCGGCGCGTTCGGGCTTCCGCCGATCGGCCCGATCGGTCCGCGCGTCGCGATCGTCCAGCTGCCCGTTCCGACGGTCGTGTCGACCGGAGCCTCGACCGCCGCAATCGAGGGCTACCTGCTGCAGAGTCCCGGCATCACGCCGCATCTCGCAGCCCAACTCGCCGCGCTCGGCGACCTGACCCACACGCTGCCGATCCCGATGCCGATCGACCGCGCGTACGTCCGGCCCGCCCTCGTCCACGGCGTCGCCGCCGTCGCGTTCGGCGATGCGAGCGGCACGTACGACGGCGATGTTTGGCAAGAATCGGGCATGCTCTATGCCGTGTACGGCCGCCTCAGCGTCGCGGAGGCGACGGCGCTCGCGGAGACGCTCCTGCCCTGATCACGCGCGTTACGGGACGAAGAGTATCGCCATCGGATCGGCCTTCGGGGACGACGTCGCGTTGATCGTCGAGAAGGCTCCGGCCGGCAGGGCCACGGCACCGCCGGCCTCGGTGAACGCATCGATCTTGCTATCGCCCGCATCCGAGACGTAGAGCTGTTTCGAATACGGGTCGAGCGCGATACCGGTGAAAAACGCCGTCGTGCTCGCGTTCGCAAAGCCGCCCGGATTCCGCACGGCGGCCGGGACTTCGCTGAATTGGGCGACGGAGGCTAGCTGCGGGTCGCCCGCACCCGGCGCCGCCGGGCTCGCGTTCAGCACCGCCGGGCCGATGCCGCCGGAGGCGACGTAGAGCGAACGGTCGTTCGCATCGTAGACCACGCCCATCGGATGGCTCGCCGTCGGGACCGTGCCCTTCGCCGCACCCGCAGCCGTATAGGCGGCGAGCGCGTTCGTCGCTTCGTTCGTGACATATATTTGCTGGTTATCGGTATCGTAGGCGACGCCGACGGGCTGCGCGAGACCGGCGAAGCTGCCGCCGGCCTGCGTCACGGGCGTACCGCTCGTATCGAAGATCGAGAGCGAGCTCGTGTAGTAGTTCGGGGAGATCAGTTCCCCCGCCCCGACCGGTGCGTACGTCAGGAACAGCGGTTGCGACTCGACGCCGTAGAATGCCGAGCTGCCGAGCGGCTGCGCGGCGCCGGCGAGATCGAAGCTCTGGACGAACGGGGCGGCGAAGTTCGAGGTCTGCGTCACGACGACCGTCCCGGGCGCGGCCGTCGTCGCGGGCACGTACGCGAGGCCCATCGGATTCGTCAGGGCCGGAAACGCGGTCGCCGGCAGGGTGAGCGGCATGCCGCGTTCGTCGAAGACACGGATCTTTTGGACCGTGAAGTCCGCGACGTAGAACGCCGCGAGGGCGCTCGCCTGGAACGTCGCCGTCACGGCGACGTTGTCGAGATTCGAGCCCGTGACCGTGACCCGGACGGAGGCGGCCGGCGCGGGCGCTGCGAGCGTGAACTGGTTGCCCGCGACCGGGCTCGCGACGATCGCCGGCGAGCGCTCGTGACCGCGAGCGCGGGAACGCGCCCGGGCGTGAGGATCGTGTTGCCGTCCGCATCCTGCGGTACCGCGTCGAAGGTCTGCGCGGCCGGGCCGACGAGGGTCACGCCGCCCGCGATCGTGCCTTCGACGAACGGCGACGCGACGGACTGCACGAGGATCTTCGCGAGCTGCCCATCGACCGTATAGGTGATCGCGTTGACCGTTCCGGCGACGATCGCGTTCGTCTGGGCGACCCGGCCGAGCAGATTGCCGGCGCCGCTCGCGCCGTCGTATTCGGCGAGGAGAAAGGCGTGCGAACCGGGCGAGACCGGCAGCACGGTCGTGATCGTCTGCGGCGATCCCGAGCGCGCCGGTGCGTTCAGGTAGGCGGGCGGACCGCCGTCGATCGTGATCGCGAGGCTCGCGATCGACGGCGAGACGTACGCGGGCCGGCGCGCGGCGCCGCTGCCGGTCGCCGCCGTGCCGGGAAACGCGATCGAGATCGACGCGAACGTTCCGGCGCCGGAGCCCGGCCCGCCGGGCGTCGCGCGGGGAAGCGGCGCGGAGCCCGGTGCGCCGCCGCTGCCGCCGCAGCCGCTCGCCACGGCCGCGAGGACGAGGCCCGCAGCGCGGGTTACGCGCCGCAGCGCGGCCGTCTGCATCGATCTTGCCATCAGTAATCCGCCGAACGGGCGCCGTAGTAGTCGTTGTGAGCCGCGAAGGTGTCCGAGCCTTCGTACTTCAGGAAGTTGCCGGGAATCACGCGGAAGCGGGCGGTTCCGGCGCGCGAGGCTCCCAGTTTGATGACGCCGACCGGAGTCGTGACGGCGGCGCCCTGGAGCGAGGTGATGGGCTTGAACGTCAGCGCCGTCTGAGTCGGATCGATGACATCTTCGAATCCGTTCGCCGTCACGTCGTGCGTGCCGAGCGTGCCCAGTCCGAAAATCTCTTCGATCGTCTTTGCAATCGAGGCGTCCTCCGTCTGCACGTGTGACACATAGTTGCTTTTGACGAGGCCGCCTACGAACAGGATCGGCTTGCGAAAGCTCAGCTGGGAGCCGTCCGCGCGCTTCGGCGGCGTGACATGATCGTACCAGCCTCCCCAGTCGTCCCACGTGATGAGCATGACGGAATTCGCGAAGTACGGGCTCGCCCCGAATTGGTCGACGAGGTTCTCGATGTAGGTCGGGCCGAGCGACGGCGTGCCGGCGTGGTCGGTCGAGGCATCGTTCGGAATGACGAAGCTGACCTGCGGCAACGCCCCGCCCGAAAGATCCGTCAGGAACGTCGCGTCGCTCGGCGCGATATCGGTATTCCAGTCGGGACCGAAGCGGATGTGCCGGAAGTCGGCGGCGATGTTGAGATTGCCCGTGATGTCGTTGCCCTCGGGTGCGACGTAGTACTTCCAGCTGACGGGAGCCGGCACACCGCGGTCCAGCAAGTCGAAGATCGAGAGCTCGTCGAGGCACGGGAACGGTCCGGCCTTGGGCAACTCTTCGCCCGGAGCGCTCGCACTGAAGAGGCCGGTCGTCGTGCCGGGCGCCGCGTCGCAGCCCCATGTGTTGTCCGACGGATTGTCGATGATCCCGTAGGTCGTGGCCGCGCCGATCTCGACGTGCGAGGGCCACGTCGGCGCCGTCACGCCGTGGAAGAAGTTGTCGCTGATGGCAAATTCGCTTGCGATGTCGTAGTACGGTTGGACCTCCGTACCGGGCACGAAGCCGATCTCGATGTTGTTACCGGTCGTCTTCCCGTCGTACCAACCGTCGTTCTTGCCGCCGTCGAACTGCCGCAGGAAATCTTGGTGGCTGTGGCCGGCGTCCGCGCCCGAGGTGCTCAGGCTGTCGGAGACGAGCGGCTGCACGCCGGCCGGCGTCCGCGCCGTCTTGCCGCCGTCGACGTTTACGGGCCCGTTGCGCGTATTCGCGAGCGCCGGATCGTCGGCGAAGAGGTTATCGAACGAGCGATTCTCGAGGACGACGACGATCACGTGCTTGACCGCGGACTGGAGCGTCGCGCTCGAAGCCGCCTTGCCCGTAATCGGAATCGCCGGCAGCGCACCCTTGGCCGCGCCTCCGCCCGATGAAGAACACGCCGCCGTCGCAAGAACGGCCGCGGCGACGACGGCGGCGCGGGCGCGGCGCGCGACAGAGCAGGTTGTCATCATGACGACAAACGGTTCCTTCGGATTACGGACGATGGCGGACGAACGGCGGCTCGCCGGCCCCATCCATTCGTACCACGCTTACCCGGTTGCTTACAAGCAGCGTGGGAGCAGCGAACCTTAACTTTGGATTATGGAGCACTCGCGCCGGGCCGGCTTCGCGCCGGACCGCATGGCAGATTCCGTCATGACGAAATCTCGCACGGCAAACCTCTAGCGCGCGCGCAGGAGCGCGCGGAGACGCTCGATCGGCAGCGCCTCGAACCGCAGGCCGCGGGCGCCGCTCATCGACCGCGCCGACAGCAGCGCGTCGACGATCGCGGCCTCCGTCGCCTCCGCCGTCGCACTGAACAGCGCGTCGAGCCGGCGCTCGTCCTCGACCGCGGCGAGCGGTGCCGTCGCACCGTCACGCGGGTAGCGGCGCGTCGTGCTGAACGCGACGAAGAGATCGCCGCTCGACACGTACGAGTCGGAGCCCGTGCGGGCGAGGCCGAGCGTCGCGCGTTTGGCGAGTTCGTGCAATTGACGGGCATCGAGCGGGGCGTCCGTCGCGATGACGACGACGATGCTGCCGTCGGCGGCGCGGCCGTGCGCGAGCGCACGCGCGACGTGCGGCGGGATCGTCGGCAGATACTCGGACTCGAGCTTTCGTCCGACCGGCACGCCGTCGATCGTGAGGGCGCGGCGCGTGCTCGTGTTGGCGTTGACGAGCACGCCGACCGTGTCGCCGCCGCTCGCGGTCACGCGCGATGCCGTACCGATGCCGGCCTTGAAATCGAAGGCCCGCATGCCGGTCCCGGCCCCGACGTTCCCGCGCGGAAACGCGCCCGTGCCGGCACCCTCGAGCGCCCGCACCGTATCGGCGGCGCTCACGTGCCGGCCTTGGATGTCGTTCAAGCCTTGATCGTCGCACTCGGCGACCAGGGGCAGCGGCACGTCGTCCGAGACGCCGATCGCGGGGTGGCGGGCGATCAGCCAGTCGACGACGCCGTCGTCGACGCGCCCGACGTCGAGCGTGTTCGTCAGCGCGACCGGCACCTCGAGAAAGCCCGATTCGTCGATCCAGTGCGTGCCGGTCATCTCGCCGTTGCCGTTGAGCACGTAGGTCGCCGCCGCGACGCGGTCTTGCCAGACGTCCGCGTCGGGCAGGACGACCGTGACGCCCGTCCGGACCGGCCCGCGGCCCGCGATCAGCGGCCCGGCCGCTCCCTCGATCTTCGTCACCTGGCCGACGCGCACGCCGGCGACATCCGTGATGGCATCGAGCGGCCCCGGCGCGAGCGTTCCGATCGGCACGCGATCAGCGGGCGTCGCGACCGGCGAGGTCGCCGAGCGCGCGGGCGTCGAGAGCACGAGCGAGGCCGCGAGGACCGCGGCGCCGAGGCAGCGCGTGGCACGCATCCTGCGGCCCGCAAGGACGATCGCAGGCGGCGAGATCGAAACGCTCACGCCTCGTCGTCCACCGCCTGGATGAAGGCACCCTGCTCGCAAATGAGAATTTATCTCGCTCAGCCCCCTCGAAGAGGAGTTCCGCCATCCTTACGCTTCCGATTCGGTCCGACGATCGTTTTCGCAGTCATCTCGAGGAACTCGGCCTCGGCGGCGTCGCGACGGTCTATCGAAACCTGTCAGTCCCCGCACTCTACGAACACGCCGTGCGGCGCGGTGAAGCCACGGTCGGCCGAGACGGCCAACTCGTCGTCTCCACGGGCGAACATACGGGACGCTCGCCGAAAGACAAATTCTTCGTGCGTGAGCCCGGCAGCGAACACCATATCGACTGGGGCGAGGCGAATCGGCCGATCGAGCCGGGCGTCTTCGACGCGCTCTTCGCGCGCGTGGCCGAGTACCTGGCAGAGAAAGACCTGTACGCGCTCGATGCGTACGTCGGCGCGGATCCGCGCTATCGCCTGCCGATCCGCGTGTTGACCGAAGATGCCTGGCAGAGCCTCTTTGCGAAAAATCTGTTCATCGATACGGAGCAAGCCGGCGAGGGCGCCCTCCCCGGGAGCATTTTTCAACCAGAATTCACGGTGATCGATGCGGCGAGGTTCGTTGCGGTCCCGGAACGCGACGGCACCCGGAGCGGGACGTTCATCTTCGTCCACTTCGGAAAGAAGCTCGTCTTGATCGGCGGCACGCAGTACGCGGGCGAGATCAAGAAGTCGGTCTTCACGCTGATGAACTATCTGATGCCGCTGCGCGGCGTGCTCCCGATGCACTGTTCGGCGAACGTCGGCGCGAAGGGCGACGACGACGTCGCCGTCTTCTTCGGCCTCTCCGGCACGGGCAAGACGACCCTCTCGGCCGACGCGCATCGTCCGCTGATCGGCGACGACGAACACGGCTGGTCCGGCGACGGCGTCTTCAACTTCGAAGGCGGCTGTTACGCAAAGGCGATCCATCTCTCGCAGGCGGCCGAACCCGAGATCTGGGCCGCCTCGCACCGCTTCGGCTGCGTGCTCGAGAACGTCGTGATCGACGAGACGACGCGGGCGCTCGATCTCGAATCCGATGCCAAGACGGAGAACACGCGTTCCGCCTATCCGATCGAGTTCATCCCGAACGTCGTCCGGGGCTCGCAGGCCGGCCGGCCGCACACGATCGTCATGCTGACGGCCGACGCGTTCGGCGTGCTGCCGCCGGTCTCGAAGCTGACGCCCGAACAGGCCATGTACCACTTCTTGTCGGGTTACACGGCGAAAGTCGCGGGCACGGAGAAGGGCGTCACGGAGCCGACCGCGACGTTCTCGACGTGCTTCGGCGCCCCGTTCATGGTCCACCATCCGACGGTCTATGCGAAGATGCTCGGCGAGAAGATCGCCGCCGGCAACGTCCAGTGTTTTCTTGTCAATACCGGGTGGGTCGGCGGACCGTACGGCGTCGGCAAGCGCATGAAGATCGGCTACACGCGCGCGATGGTGAACGGCGCGATCGAAGGTCGGCTCGCGAACGCGACGTACACGACCGAGCCCTTCTTCGGCCTCGCGATTCCGAGCGCCGTGCCGGAGGTTCCGGCCGAGGTGCTCGAGCCGCGCGGGATGTGGGACGACGGGGCCGCCTACGACGCTCAGGCGCGGCGACTCGCCGGTCTCTTCGCAGAGAACTTCGCCAAGTTCGCGGGGCAAGCGAGCCCCGGCGTCCTCGCGGCCGCGATCGCCCCGTAACGAAGGCCACGGCTCCGTCTCGGGCCGGCCCGACGCCGAATCGCCGCGGCCGGCGGCGTCGCACCGCGTGCTTCGGCGCGGCGTCGCTCGGGATGCTCGCGCTGCTTGCGGCCGTCACGCCCCCGGTCGCCCGCGCGCACGGCGACCTTCCGGACGCCGACGTCGCGTGCACGGGCCGGCTGCTGCTGAACGACGATCTCGCCCCATCCGCCGCCGGCCGTCACGCCGTCGTCAGCGCGCGGGCCGAGATCGTGGCCGCCGACGGCACGGCAGTCGGCACGTACTACCTCGATGACCGCGGCGCCGCGTACCTCGCGCTCGAGCGCGGCGCGAGCGCGCCAGCCAAAACGGCCTTCGGCGCGCCGGGCGCGAGGCCTGATCGGAGCGGAACGCCCCATCCGCTCGGCGCGCATTTCGTCCTGCCGGCCGGATACCGGCTCGCGGCCTGTCGCTGAAGCGCTGCGCGGAACCCGGTCGCCGCCGCGGGTTTTACGGACCTGTATGACCGATGCCCATCTGTTTTCGCCCTTCGTCGTGCGCTCGCTCACGCTCAAGAACCGGATCGTCGTCTCGCCGATGTGCGAGTACTCGAGCGTCGACGGCTTCGCGAACGACTGGCATCTCGTGCATCTCGGCAGCCGGGCGATCGGCGGCGCCGGGCTCGTCCTGACGGAAGCGGCCGCCGTCGTTCCCGAGGGCCGCATCACGGCGGGGGATCTGGGCCTGTACCACGACGAGCACGTGGAGAAGTGGCGTGCGATCAACGATTTCCTCCACGCGCACGGTGCGGCGACGGGCATCCAGCTGGCCCACGCGGGCCGCAAGGCCAGCACCGCGGCGCCGTGGGAAGGCGGAGCGCCGGTCGGTCCCGAGCGCGGCGGCTGGCGGCCGATCGTCGGGCCGAGCGCCCTGCCGTTCGACGAGGGTTATCAGATGCCGGCGGCGCTGAGCACCGGTGCGATCGACGCGCTCGTCCGGGCGTTCGTCGCGGCGACGCGACGGGCGCTCGAGGCGCAGTTCGACGTCATCGAGATTCACGCGGCGCACGGCTATCTCGTCCATTCGTTTCTCTCGCCGCTCTCGAACCGCCGGGGCGATGCGTACGGCGGGTCGCTTGCGAATCGGGCACGCTTTCTCTACGAGATCGTCGACGGCGTCCGCGCCGCGTGGCCCGCGGAGCGGCCGCTCTTCGTGCGCATCTCGGCGAGCGATTGGACGGAGGGCGGCTGGAACGCTCAGGAATCGGTCGAACTCGCTCGCGGGCTGCGCACCCGCGGCGTCGATCTCGTCGACTGCAGCACCGGCGGCAACGTCCCGCGCGCGACGATTCCGGTCGCTCCCGGCTATCAGGTGCCGTTCGCCGAGACCGTACGTGCGGACGCCGGGATCGCGACCGGCGCCGTCGGCATGATCACGGAGCCGCAGCAGGCCGATGCGATCGTGCGCGAAGGGAAGGCCGATCTCGTCCTGCTCGCGCGCGAGCTGCTGCGCGATCCGTATTGGCCGTTGCACGCGGCGCGCGCGCTCGGCGTCGACGTCGCGTGGCCGGTGCAGTACCGGCGCGCGAAGCCGCAGCCGCTCGCGACCGCGGCGGTGCGATCGTGCCGGCCGGGGCCCCTTACGGGCGCGGCGGCCGGCTGACGGCGAGCGGCCCCGGCGCCTGCGCGACCGGCATGAGCTCGATCTCGTTGATATTGACGTGCGCGGGACGCGTCGCGCACCAGTGCACGGCGTCGGCGACGTCGTCCGCCGTCAGGGCTTCGACGCCGTCGTAGATCGCCTGGGCCTTCGCGTCGTCGCCGCGAAATCGGACGTTCGAGAACTCGGTGCCGCTGCAGAGGCCGGGCCGGATATCGGTGACGCGCACCTTCGTTCCGACGAGATCGGCGCGGAGGTTGAGCGAGAACTGATGCACGAAGGCCTTGGTCGCGCCGTAGACGTTGCCGCCCGGATACGGATACATCGCCGCCGTCGAGCCGAGGTTGAGGACGTGTCCGCGGTCGCGAGCGACCATGCCGGGCAGCACGGCATGCGTGCACGCGACGAGACCCGATACGTTCGTGTCGATCATTCGCTGCCATTCGTCGAGCACGGCGGCCTGCGCCGGTTCGAGACCGAGCGCGAGCCCGGCGTTGTTGACGAGCACGTCGATGCCGCCATAGTCGGCTTCGATCGCGGCGAACGTCCGGGCGACCGCGGCGCCGTCGCGGACGTCGAGCTCGCGGGCGTGGATGCGACCCTCCGACTCCGCCGCGAGGCGCTCGAGGCGTTCGAGACGCCGGGCGAGTGCGACGACGCTGCGGCCGTCCCGAGCAAAGCGGCGCGCGATCGCGACGCCGAAGCCGGCGCTCGCGCCCGTGACGACGATGCAGCTCAAGGGCGGGGCCGCGCGTGATGCGAAGCGTGGGGTCTTTTGTTGTCAGTACGACCGCGAAGCCGGTGCATAGAGCGCTCGTGGAGATCGATCATGTCTTTTCTTGCTACGGCGTCACCGCCGTGACGACGGAGGACGGGGAGGAGGCCGGGGCACGGCACGCCGTGACTCGCACGAACGAGGACCGGCGCCCGGCTCTCGCCTCAGAACCGGCGCGCCCGGCGGCGGTTGCGCGCCTCAGGAGAAGGCGTCGAAGCCCGTGAGCGCCTTGCCGAGTGCGAGCGTGTGGATCTCCGCCGTGCCTTCGTAGGTCAGCACGGATTCGAGGTTCGCCAGGTGGCGCATGACGGGAAACGCGGCCGTGACGCCGTCGCCGCCGAGCAGCGTGCGCGCCTCGCGCGCGATCCGGAGCGCGGCATCGACGTTGCTCAACTTCGCGAAGCTGATCTGCTCCGGGCGCAGGGTTCCGGCATCTTTCTTGCGGCCGAGGTGGAGCGCGAGCGCGAGGCCCTGGTGCAGGGCGAGCGCCATCCGCACGAACTTCGCCTGCGAGAGTTGGAACGCCGCGATCGGTTTGCCGAACTGGCTGCGCGTCGTCGCGCGATCGAGCGCCGCCTCGTAACACGCGCGCGCCGCGCCGAGCGCTCCGAAGACGATACCGAAGCGCGCCTCGCCGAGGCATGCGAGCGGCGCGCGCAGCCCGCGCGCGCCGGGCAGCAGGGCCGCCGCCGGCAGACGGACGTCGTCCAGCAGCAGTTCGGAGGAGACGGAGGCGCGTAGCGAGCGTTTGCCCTCGATCGGCCGCGTCTCGAAGCCGCGCGCGGCGGTCGGGACGGCGAATCCGCGGATACCGTCGTCCGCGCGCGCCCAGATGACCGCGACGTCGGCGATGCCGCCGTTCGTGCTCCAGCGTTTGTGACCGCGCAAGATCCAATCACCGCCGTCCCGCCGCGCGCTCGTCGTCATCGCCGCGGGGTCGCTCCCGGCGAGCGGCTCCGTGAGTCCGAAGCATCCGATCGCCTCGCCGCGCGCCATCCGCGGCAGCCACTCCTCGCGCGTCGCCTCGTCGCCGAAGGTGCGGAGCGCGAACATCGCAAGCGAACTCTGCACGGAGACGAAGCTGCGCAGACCGCTGTCGCCGGCTTCGAGTTCGAGACACGCGAGACCGTAGGCCGTCGCGCTCGTGCCGGGGCAGCCATAGCGTTCGAGCGACATGCCGAGCAGCCCGAGCGCTCCGAGCTCGCGCGGCAGCGCGCGATCGAAGGTGCCGCACCGGTCGTGCTCTTCGATCGACGGCAGGACGCGCTCGCGCACGAAGGTGCGGACGCGAGCGCGCAGCGCCAACTCGTCCGCCGAGAGCGTGAGGTCGAGGTCGAGCGGGTCGTGCGGGTCGAAGGCGCGCGCGGCGAGCGGAGTCGTCATGGGCGCGCGTTTCTCAGGTTCGCCGCGGAGTCCCGCGCGGGCCGGGAGCGCACGGTCGAACGGCACCGTACGAAACGAACGGTACGCTCGCGCGTAGCGCCGAATCGTGGGTTCCATGCCGATCGTCGCGCCCGAGGTCTCGGCAAAGGACGTGCTGCTCGCCCGTTCGTTCGCGTACGTGCTCGAACGCGGGCTCGCCGATCTCTCGCTCCGGCCGCTCGGAGCGGCGGTCGGCGCGAGTCCCCGCACGCTGCTCTATCACTTCGGATCGAAGGAGAGACTCGTCGCGGAGCTGTTCGAACGAACGCGACGGACGCATCTCGAGATCGTCGATGTGTGGTGCGAGCGCAGCGCCGACTACCGCGACGCGACGCTGCTGATCGGCGCGTGGCAATGGCTCAGCGCCCCGCGCCACGAACGGCTGATGCGGCTCGGGCTCGAAGCGCAAGCGCTCGCGTCACGGGATCGGCGGCGGCACGGCGCGTTCACGCGCGGGATGTTGCTCGCGTGGAGTTCGCCGCTCGCTCGCCGGCTGGAACATGCCGGCTTCGAACGCGAACGTGCCACGACGCTCGCGACGCTGCTCGCCGCGACGATACGCGGCCTGCTCGCGGAGCTCGCGACGAGCGACCGGCCGCGACTCGACCGCGTCTTTCGATCGTTCGTTGCGGCGATCGAGTTCCCGACGTCGCGGGCTAGCGCTTGAGCACGCGCGCGAGCTTGTCGAAGAGACCGTCGAGGGTGCGGCCGTGGACGTCTTCGAGACGTCGCCAAAAGAGTCGCCCGTCCGTCTCGCTGAGCGTCGCTTCGATGCGGTGGACGAGCGTCGTCTTCTTCTCCGTGCTGACAAGATAGAACCCATGCGTCCCATCGACGCCGTCGTTGCGAAAGCGCCAGACGATCCGTTCTTCCGGTACGACGTCGTCGAGGACCGCGTGGACGCCCGTGTGCCACTCCTCCGTGCGTCCGGGAGCGAGGGGTCCGGGCGACCGCATGAACGGCTGCGACGCGAAGGGCCAGATCGCGTCGGCCGACGTGCCCATCTCGGTCAACAGCTGAAAGATGCGTTTCTTCGTTCCGGAATACGTTCGTTCGTGCGAGACGCTGAGCGGGATCGGCATGCGCTCTGCTTCCGCGGGCCGCGCTCGTTTTCATCCGCAGGTCCGCGCCGGAGCCTGCCGGAAGCGCCAGCGTCACGGAGGTTGACGATGCGACGGGTCCTGATCGCGATGCTGCTCGTCTCGCAGACGCTCGTGCTCGCCGCGATCGTGGCGCTCGGTCTCGGCATCGGCGATCGCGCACTCGACGGCACGCCGTTCCAACCGCGGAGCGTCGTCGCTTCGGCCGGCTCGTCGATCGGCCGGTTCGTCATGAACGAGTCGCGCCGAATCGCGTTCCACGCGGGCTTCGTGAGGAACGAGGTGCGGCGCGTCGCGTGGCACGCAGCCCGAGTCCCGACGCTCGTCGCCTCTCGCGCGCGGGCGCTCGCCGGCGACTGAGAGCGGCCGCGGCCTAGCCGCAGTAGACGACCTCGAGCCGGTTGCCGAGCGGAACTTCGAAGAAGATCGCGTCGAACGCCTGGCCTTCGACGTCGTCCGAGCGCTCGAGCGTGCGGGCGCCGATCGCCGGCAGCAGCGCTGCGATCCGGAGGACGGCTTCCCGGGACTCCGCGGCAAAGGCGATCCGCGTCCGACTCGGAGGGACGCCCGCCTCTTCGATGATGCCGAAGAAGGACCGGCCCGGTGCCTCCGAGGCGACGAACTCCACCGCGTTGTAGGACGCGGCGACGTCGACGTACGCCCATTCGCGGAGGTCGACGCGCGCGTAGCGACGTTCGGTCACGCCGAGCGCGTCAATCAACAGCGTGCAGAACGACTCGACGGCGGCGAGACTCGCCACCCGCGCGTCGATGTGATCGAAACGAAACGGCATGCCGGCGTCCCGCACTATGGCTCCCGCTACTTCAGCTGGATATCGACGCCGGCCGGGAGATCGAGGTGCTGGAGCGCATCCATCGTCTTCGGCGAGGCTTGAAAGATGTCGATCAGCCGCTTGTGGGTCCGCATCTCGAAATGCTCGCGCGACTTCTTGTCGACGTGCGGCGAGCGGTTGACGCAGAACCGGTTGATCTCGGTCGGCAGCGGCACGGGGCCGCTGACGAACGCCCCGGTGCGCTTCGCCGTATCGACGATGCGCTCGGCCGACTGGTCGAGGATCTTGTGGTCGTACGCCATCAGGCGGATCCGGATCTTCTGCTTAGCCATTATTTGCCATCCGCGACGATCGCCGTCACGACGCCCGCACCGACCGTCCGTCCGCCCTCGCGGATCGCGAAACGCAGACCCTCTTCGCAAGCGACCGGTACGATCAGTTCGACTTCCATCGTGATGTTGTCGCCCGGCATGACCATCTCGACGCCTTCCGGCAGTTTGATCGTGCCGGTGACGTCCGTCGTGCGGAAGTAGAACTGCGGACGATAATTCGCGAAGAACGGCGTGTGGCGGCCGCCCTCTTCTTTCGAGAGGACGTACACTTCCGCTTTGAACTTCGTGTGCGGCTTGATCGAACCGGGCTTCGCGAGGACCTGGCCGCGCTCGATGTCGTTGCGTTCCACCCCGCGCAACAGGACGCCGATGTTGTCGCCGGCGATGCCGCTGTCGAGGAGCTTGCGGAACATCTCGATACCGGTCACGACGGACTTGCGCGACTTCTCGGAGAGGCCGACGATCTCGATCTCCTCGGAGACTTTGACCTGACCGCGCTCGACCCGGCCCGTGCCGACCGTGCCGCGACCCGTGATCGTGAAGACGTCTTCGACCGGCATCAGGAACGGCTTGTCGATCGCGCGCTCCGGATTCGGGATGTAGTTGTCGACCGCGTCCATGAGGGCGAAGACGGGATCGGCATCGGGATCGCCTCGCTTGCCACTGGACTGGAGGGCCTTGAGACCCGAGCCGCGGATCACGGGAAGATCGTCGCCGTCGTAGCCTTGTTTGACCAGCAGCTCGCGCACTTCCATCTCGACGAGGTCGAGCAGCTCGGCGTCGTCCACCTGGTCGACCTTGTTCAAGAAGACCACGATGTGCGGGACGCCGACCTGTTTCATGAGCAGAATGTGCTCGCGCGTCTGCGGCATCGGACCGTCGGTACCGGAGACGACGAGGATCGCGCCGTCCATCTGCGCCGCGCCCGTGATCATGTTCTTGATGTAGTCGGCGTGCCCGGGGCAATCGACGTGCGCGTAGTGACGCTTTGCCGTCTCGTATTCTTGGTGCGAGATCGCAATCGTAATACCGCGCTCTTTCTCTTCGGGCGCGTTATCGATATCGTCGATGCTCTTCTTTTGAATCGACGAGTTCTCGGTAGCGAGACAATTGATGATCGCCGCAGTGAGCGTCGTCTTGCCGTGGTCGACGTGACCCGTCGTTCCGATGTTGACGTGCGGTTTGCTCCGCTCGAACTTTGCCTTCGCCATAGTTGTTGCTCTAAATCCTCATGTGCGTGGTCGTAATTGCGCTGTGTGCCGGAGACCGCGGGGGCATCGCCGCCGCTAGGTCGGCTTCTTGCCTTGAGCTTTTGCGATGATCTCTTCCGTGATGTTTTTCGGAGCCTTCTCGTACTGACCGAACTCCATCGTGTAGGTCGCACGGCCTTGCGTTGCCGAGCGCATGTCCGTCGCGTACCCGAACATCTCGGAGAGCGGCACGTTGGCCGTGATGACGACGGCGCCGCCGAGGGCATCTTCTTGTCCCTGGATCATCCCGCGGCGGCGATTGAGGTCGCCGTTGATCGCGCCGAGATAGTCCTTCGGCGTCGTCACTTCGACTTTCATGATCGGCTCGAGCAAGACCGGACCCGCGGCGCGCGAGGCCTCCTTGAACGCCATCGAACTCGCGATCTTGAACGCCATCTCGTTCGAGTCGACGTCGTGGTAGCTGCCGTCGAAGGCCGTCGCCTTGAAGTCGAGCACGGGGTACCCGGCGAGCACGCCGGACTCCGAGGCTTCGCGGATGCCTTCCGCAACGGCTTTTTGATACTCTTTCGGCACGACGCCGCCGACGATACCCCAGACGAAGGTATAGCCCGAGTTCGGCTCGCCCGGCTCGAGACGGATCCAGACGTCGCCGTACTGGCCCTTACCGCCGGTCTGCCGAACGAACTTGCCCTGTTTTTCGATCGTCTTCGTGATCGCTTCTTTGTACGCGACCTGCGGTTTGCCGACGTTCGCCTCGACCTTGAACTCACGCTTGAGCCGGTCGAGGATGATCTCGAGATGAAGTTCGCCCATGCCGGCGATGATCGTCTGCTGCGTCTCCTCATCCGTGCGCATCCGGAACGTCGGATCTTCTTGTGCGAGCCGCGTGAGCGCGATGCCCATCTTGTCCTGGTCGCCCTTGGTCTTCGGCTCGATCGCCTGCGAGATCACGGGTTCGGGGAAGATGATGTTCTCGAGCAGGATCGGCTGCTTTTCGTCGCAGAGCGTGTCGCCGGTACGCGTATCGGTCAGGCCGACCGCCGCCGCGATATCGCCCGCGCCGATCGTGTCGATATCTTCGCGATGGTTCGCGTGCATGCGCAGGATGCGGCCGATGCGCTCTTTGCGGCCGGTGCGTGCGTTGTAGACGTACGAGCCCTTATCGAGTTTGCCGGAGTAGACGCGGAAGTACGTGAGATTGCCATACGGATCGGTCGCGATCTTGAACGCGAGCGCCGCGAACGGCTGCGCGTCGTCGGGCATCCGCGAGATCTCGCCCTCACCGCGCGGGTTGAGCCCGACGATCGGTTTCGCGTCCAAGGGCGAGGGCAAGAAGTCGACGACCGCGTCGAGCAACGGCTGCACGCCCTTGTTCTTGAACGCCGAGCCGCAGAGCATCGGCAGCACGGAGCCGAGGATCGTCGCCTTACGGAGCGCGGCCTTGAGACGCGCGACCGGGATATCTTTTTCGGCCAAAAACATCTCGAGCAGCTCGTCGTCTTGCTCCGCGATCGCTTCGATCAGCTCACCGCGCCATTTCTCGGCGACCACGCGCAGCGGACCGGGCTCGAGATCCTCATCCGAGTCCATGACCGAGCCGAGATCGTCCGTGTAGATGATCTTCTTCATCGTGAAGAGGTCGACGACGCCGACAAAATCGCCCTCGGCGCCGATCGGAACCTGGATCGGCACGGCGGGCGCGCCGAGACGCTCGCGGATCTTCGCAACGCAATTGAAGAAATCGGCGCCCATGCGATCCATCTTGTTGACGAAGATGATTCGCGGCACGCGGTATTTGTTCGCCTGACGCCAGACCGTCTCGGACTGCGGCTGCACCGCGGCGACCGAGTCGAAGAGCGCGACGAGACCGTCGAGCACGCGCAGCGAGCGCTCGACCTCGACGGTGAAGTCCACGTGGCCTGGCGTATCGATAATGTTGATTCGAGTCTCGCGCCAGGTGCACGCCGTCGCGGCCGACGTGATCGTGATGCCGCGCTCTTGCTCCTGGACCATCCAGTCCATCGTCGCCGCGCCTTCGTGCACTTCGCCGATCTTGTGCGTGCGGCCGGTGTAGAACAGGATGCGCTCGGTCGCGGTCGTCTTGCCGGCGTCGATGTGCGCGGCGATGCCGATGTTGCGGGTCTTCTCGAGCGGGTTTGCCAAAACGGCCATCTTGCTACGCTACCATTTGTAGTGGGCGAACGCTTTGTTGGCGTCGGCCATCTTGTGAGTGTCTTCGCGCTTCTTGACCGAGGCGCCGAGATTGTTTGCCGCATCCATGAGCTCGCTTGCGAGTTTCTCTTCCATGGAGTGTCCGGGGCGCTTGCGCGCGTACTGGATCAGCCAGCGCATCGCCATCGCCTGGCGACGGTCGGGGCGGACTTCCATCGGAACTTGGTACGTCGCGCCGCCGACGCGACGCGGCCGCACTTCGACCATCGGCTGCGCGTTGCCGAGCGCCTGCGTGAAGATGTCCATCGGCTCGCGGCCCGTCTTCTCCCCGACGATCGAGAGCGCACCGTAGGTGACGCGTTCGGCGGTCGATTTCTTACCGGCGAGCATGACTTTATTGATGAAACGCGCGAGCACTTTGGAGTTGAAGCGCGGATCGGGCAGAATCTGCCGTTTCGGAACGGCTCCCTTACGTGGCATCGATCGGCCTACTTCTTTTTGCCGAGCACGACGGCGTTCTTCTTCGTCCCGTACTTCGAGCGGCTCTGTTTGCGGTTCGCGACGCCTTGCGTGTCGAGCGTTCCGCGGATGATGTGATAGCGAATACCCGGCAGATCTTTCACACGGCCGCCGCGGATGAGTACGACGGAGTGCTCCTGCAGGTTGTGCCCGACACCGGGGATGTACGCCGTGACCTCTTCGCCGTTGGTCAAGCGCACGCGCGCGACCTTACGGAGCGCCGAGTTCGGCTTCTTGGGCGTGATGGTCTTCACTTGCGTGCAGACGCCGCGACGAAACGGGTTGCCCGTCACTTCAAAGGTTCGTAAGGGGAGGTCGGGGTGACCCGGCTTCGGACCCGACTGGGCCACTCGAAGCGCGGGCGCCTTGACCTTTTTCTCGATTTTCTCGCGCCCTCTACGGACGAGTTGACTGATCGTCGGCACGCATTCTCCACGTCAGGCACCTCACGCTACGAGGCGCACACACAAAACCGGCTCCACCGCGAGTGGGCCGGAACCCCCGGAGTATATCAAATTCCGGTCTTTCAGCGCAACTGTCGTGCCTCAGGTCGGGCGACGGGCGCCTCGAAAGAGGACGCGCAGGCGAGCGCGCGACCGGCGGACGCGCTGCAACGGTGCCGCGGCAACGGTCGCGGCCTCCGCCGGCGCCCGGCCCGCGAGCGACAGTGCCGCGCGTCCGAGAGGCGTCAACCCGTAGCGCGTTTCGCTTTCGTCGTTGAGTGCGGCGGTCGATGACATGGGAGACTCCTCGGGTACGCGGTTGCTGCACGCATCATCGCGCCCGAGTATGCCACCTGAGTGTCACAGTCGAGAAAACGAGCGTCGCTCCCGACGAAGCGACGCTCCTTCCGGGGGTCCGCCGCGGCTACGCGAGTCCGGAGTCGATCGAGAGGTCGTGGGGGAAGCCCGCGAGACCGCTCGTCCCGTTCTCCGCCATCGTCGCGGTGCCGGCGTCCGCCGGCGCACTCCAGGTGAAGCCGGCCGACGGCACCGCGGGCTGCGGAACGATCGGCGCGTATCCGGAGGCGGCCGCGGGGCCGTACGCGTCCTGCTGCGGCGCAGCGTCGCGTCCGGTGACGAGATAGCCGCCGAGATCGGCATTCTGCACCGCGGTCGAGACGTCGACACCGGCGCCGTTCGAACGCAGCGTCGTCGTGATGGAACCCCCCGCAGAATTCGTCTGCGCGATCGTCGCGCTACCGTCCGCGCTCGAACTCAGCGTCTCGCCGTTGCCGAGGTCGAGACTCTGCCCGCGCGCGACGTCGACGCGGCTGCCGTTCTGTCGCACCGAGAGCGAGCCGTCCTGCCGAAGCGTGACGGCGGTCGCGCCGCCCTCCGTCGTGACGGTCGCGCTCTTGTTGTACGTCACGCCGCTCGCCGTCGACGCCGTCGTTCTCGTCGACACGCGGTAGCCGCCGTCGAACGAATCGGAGTCGATCAGGTCGGCGTGGGCGTGCATGTCGTCCCACTTGCCGTGCTGGGCCGCGCCCGCAGCCGTCGTGCCGTCGAAGGCGAGGTGTGGATCGCCCTGCGAGCTCGCCGTCGCGTTCGTGTATCCTTGTTCCGAGGCGCTGCCGAACGAACCCGGGGTGCCGCTCGCGCCACCGGTCGACGTGAAGGCGGATTGTAACGCCGCGAACACGTTCGAGACCGCGTTGTAGAAGAGGGCCATCACGCCGCTGAAGCCGCCGCCGAAGGACGTGGAGCCCGCCCCGGTGGCGAGACCCCCTCCGGCCAGGCCCGTGAGGCCGCCCGGCGCGAGGCCGGGACGCAGGAGGGACGAGACGCCGTCCGGGCGTCCTTGCGAGAAGGCGCCGAGGCCGCTGGAGCCCTGCGCGGAGCCGGGCAGCTGCTGATCGGTCGTCCAGGGCGAGCCGAGCGGTGCATTCGAACCAGTACCGATCTGAAACATGGAGACCTCCGTCGATGCGGCGATGAGTGGCGCACGAACGCGCTCGTCCCTCTCATCACGACGACGGCCTCCGGCCGCAAGCCTCAGCCGGCGACGGGCGCGGCCGCGGGGCTGCCGCGCGGAGCGGCGATGAGGAGCGCGAGCAGCGCCGCGCCGAGGCAGAGCGCCGCCGACGAGAGCATGACGGCCGCAAAGCCGCGCGCATAGGCCCGGTCGAGCTGCCGTTGAACGGCGGCGCGCTGGCGCGGCTCGTGCACCGCCGGCGGCACGTGGCCTGCCACGAGAATCGCACGCGCGCGCGAAAGGACGGCGACCGTCGCCGAGGTCAGCGACGCGCTACGGATCGCCGCTCCGTCGAAGAAGCTCCGCTCGAAGACCGCCGCGAGGACGATACCGAAGAGCGCGATCGCGATGAGTCCCGCGGCGCGCGAAACCGCGTTGTTCACGGCTGAGGCGATGCCGGCGTGCGAGGCGTCGACCGCGTCCATGACGCTCGTCGTGAGCGGCGCGACCAGCAGCGCGAGGCCGGCCCCGAGCACGAGCACGGCCGGCAGAAACGACGTCACATACGGCTTGCCGGTCCCGATCGTGGCGAAGAGCAGGAAGCCGGCCGCCGAGACGACGGCACCGAGGACGAGCGGCAGGCGCGGCCCCGTCCGGGCGACGAGGCCGCCCGACCAGCGCGACGCGCCGAAGATGAGCGCGATCAGCGGCAGCATGACGGCACCGGCCGCGGCCGGCGTGTAATGCTGAACGTCGATCGCGTCGAACGGCACGAAATAGAGGCTGCCGCCGAGCGCGCCGTAGAGCAGGAACGTATAGCCGTTCGTCAGTGAGAACGTCCGCGACCGGAAGAGCGCGAGCCGGAGCATCGGCGAGCGCTCGAAGCGTTCCGCGATGACGAAGGCCGCGAGCGCGACCACTCCCGCCGCGATCGCGACGAGCGCGGTCGTCCGCGAGGCGGCGACCGCCCCTTGCAGGGCGATCAGCCCATAGACGAGCGCGGCGAGGCCCGCGGTCGCGAGCGTCGCGCCGAGCAGATCGAGGCGCCGCGGTGCCGCATCGTCGCGCGACTCCGCGACCCCGCGGCCGAGGGCGACGAAGACGAGCGCGGCGAGCGGCACGTTGATGAAAAAGACGAGTCGCCAGGAAGCGATCTGGACGAGCCAGCCGCCGAGCACGGGCCCGAGGGCGCTCGTGATCGCGGAGAAACCCGACCACGTGCCGATCGCGCGCCCGCGCTCCGCCCCGTCGAACGACGCGCTGATCAGGGCGAGGCTGCCCGGCGTCGCGAGCGCGCCGCCGAGCCCCTGAACGCAGCGCGCGGCGATGAGCGTCTCGATGTTCGGCGCGAAACCGCAGGCGATGGAGGCGAGCGCGAAGACGGCGATGCCGATGGCAAAGACGAGCCGGCGGCCGAAGCGGTCGCCGAGCGCGCCGCCGAGCAGGATCAGCGCCGCGAGTACGACGGCGTAGCCCTCGACGACCCACTGGAGCTGCGCCGCACTCGCCTCGAAGTCGCGTTGCAGGGCGGGCAGCGCGACGTTGACGGCCGTGCCGTCGATCATGCTCATACTCGAACCGACGATCGTCGCGAGCAAGACGGCGAGGCCGCGCCGCGACGTCGCCGGCTTCATGACCTAGATCTGCCAGTCGTACGGCGCGGTGAACGTCGTGACGGCGTGGCCCGTCCGATAGCCCTTCAGATCGTCGTTGAGCGCGTCGATCCGGCGGTCGAACCACATCGGCACGAACGGCACCTGCGCGTCGAGCGCCCGCTGGATCGTGCCGTAGGCGCGCGTGCGGACGGTGCGATCGAAGCTGCCGAGCGCGACGCGCTGCGCTGCATCCGCCCCGGCATCGCAGAAGTGGAAGACGTTCTGGCCCGCGGGCGGCACCTCGGCGCAGCCGAAGAGCGTCTCGTCGTCGGGATCCGTACCCGCGACCCACCGGTAGAAGGCGACGTCGAAGAGATCGCGCTGGATGATGCCGCTCTCGCCGTACGACGCAAAATACCGCGACGTCACGTAGAGCTTCACCTCGGCGTCGATGCCGACATCGTGCCAGGCCCGCTGGACGAGCACGAGCGTCGTGCTGCCGACCGCCGAACCCGTCGAGGAGGCCATCACGATGCTCAAGCGGCGGCCGCCTTTCGTGCGGATGCCGTCCGGACCGGCGTGCCAGCCCGCGGCGTCGAGCAGGCTCCGCGCGCGCGCGGGATCGTAGCCGTACGGCGAGAGGCCCGTCGCCCGCGCCCAGGACGACCCCGGCTGGTCCGCGACGGCGGGCGAGACCGTGCCGACGCCGTGCGTCACGTCGGCGGCGATCCGTTCCCGATCGAGCGCATAGACAAGGGCTTGCCGCACGCGAACGTCGCTCAGCTCCGGAGAGTTCTCGTTGATGCCGAGCAGCGCGTATTCGGCGAACGGCGTCAGCAGCGTCTTCACGTCCGGCAGACTCCGCAGCGTCGCGACTTGCTCCGCCGGCGCGTTGTAGTAGAGATCGATCTCGTGCGTGCGGAGCTGCGTGAGGATCGTATTCTCATCCGGAATCGGATGGTAGACGATCCGACGGAGCTTCGGCGCACCGCGCCAATACGACGGGTTCGCATCGAAGACGATCGCCGAACCCCGGTGCCATTCGCGCACGACGAACGGCCCCGTGCCGACGGGCTTCGCGTTGTACGCCGCGCGGTTGATATCGGGCAGCGAGCCGAGCAGATGCTTCGGGAGAAGCGGAATCGCCGAGGCCGAGGCGAGACTGAAGAACGTCGAGAGAAACGGCGCGTACGGCCTCTTCAGATCGACCTCGACCGTCTGCGGATCCCGGGCGACGATCCGGTCGACGCGGTCGAAGCCCGTGCGCGTCGCGACGTTGTTCTTCGGATCGAGCACGGCATGCAGCGAGAAAACGACGTCCGCCGCCGTGAAGGGGACGCCGTCGTGCCACTTGACGCCCGGCCGCAGATGATAGACGACGCGCCGGCCGTCCGCCGAGAGATCGCCGTTCGCCGCGCTCGGCACGCGGGTCGCGAGCTCCGGCACGAGGTTGCCATCCGCATCGTACGTCGTCAAGTACGCGCCCCAGAGCCACGAGAGGTCGATCTCGATCTGCTCGCTGCCGACCGCGGGATCGAGCGTATCGGGCTCGGAGAGATTCGCGATGCGCAGCACGCCGGGCTGCGTCCACGAATGGCGGCCGCCCGTCGTCTGCGCCGTCCGCGTGCAAGCCGCGAGCGCGACGCACGCGACCGCGAGGAGGAGGCGCCGCGCGAACACTAGGGGCGGACCATGACCTTCAGGGCGCTCCGGTCGTCCATCGCGGCGTAGCCGGACGGGACGCCGCCGAGGTCGACTTCGAGGTCGAGGACGGGTGAGGGGTCGAGCCTTCCCGCGAGGACGTCGGCGAGCAGCTCCGGGATGTAGGCGCGCACGGGTGCGACGCCGCCGCGGAGCGAGATATTGTCACTGAACATGCGGCTTAGGCCCAGGCCCGCCGCGCCGTACGGCACGCCGACGAAGCCGATCGTGCCCCCCGGCCGCGCGATCTTACTCGCCATCTTGAGCGACTCTTCGTTGCCGACGCATTCGAGGACGCAGTCGAAGCCGCCGTGCGTCATCTCCATCGCGGCCTTGGCGCCGTCCTTGCCGCGCGCTTCGACGACCTCGGTCGCGCCGAACCCCCGGCCGATCGCCGTGCGTTTCGGGTTCTTGCCGAAGAGCGCGATCCGTTCGGCGCCGAGCTTCTTCGCCGAGAGCACGGCGCAGAGCCCGACGGCGCCGTCACCGATGACCGCCACCGTCTTGCCCGCGGCCACGCCCGCGGAGAGCGCGGCGTGATAGCCCGTTCCCATCACGTCCGTGAGCGGTAGCAATTTCTTGAGCATCGCCTCGTCGTTTGCGACTTCATCCGGAACCTTGACGAGCGACCCGTCGGCGAGGGGCGCGCGGACGGCCTCGGCCTGGCCCCCGTCGTTCGCCTGGCCCCAGAAGTCGCCGGTCGCGCACGACGTCTGCAGGTTCTTCATGCAGAACTCGCAGGTGCCGTCGCTGAACGCGAACGGCGCGATCACGCGGTCGCCCTTCTTCAGCGTCGTCACGGCGGAGCCGACCTCTTCGATCACGCCCATCCATTCGTGTCCCGTGCGCCAGCCCGGCTCCCATTTCGCCTCGCCGCGATAGAACCAGAGATCGCTGCCGCAGATACACGCGTGCGTGATCCGCGCGACGACGTCGGTCGGCTCCTTGATGACGGGATCGGGAACGGTCTCGACGCGGACGTCGCCCTTGCCATGAAATACGGTTGCACGCATTCCCGCGCGGTTCCGAGCGCCGCGTCCGTCGGCCTCTTCCGCGACGGCGGCCCGCTAGGCCGCCGCAGCGGCCCGTTACGGCCGTTCGAGCAGATCGAGCAGCACGGGATAGACGAGCTCCGTGCGCTGACGCGCGTCGTTCGGGTCGATGATGTCGTGATTCTCCGGCAGATCCGTGAAGCGGTAGAACGTCGAAAAGCCCGGCCGGCGGCGGTTCCAGCGAAGCCCGGCCGCTTCGGCGAGCGCGTTCGAAACGGCCGGATCGCGGTCGTTCGTCACGACGACGGCCTCGCCGCCGAGCGGTACGCCGAGCGTTCCCGCGACGTCGAGTCCGATGCCGAGCAGACGTCCGAGCGCGCGCGTCGGAAACTTCAGATACGAGTATGATGGAATCTCGTCATTCTTGCCGGAGGGGTCCCACGGGATGTCGACGTTCGGGAAGCCGGGCATGACGAGGGCGAGCAGCACGTCGACGACGTGCGGCAGCGCGAGCAGTCCGAAGAGCGGGGCGATGCAGACGGCGCGCGCGAGCTCCGCGCGTTCGAAGGCGAGCCGCGCCGCGATCGCGCCGCCGCTCGAGATGCCGAGCACGCTCGTTCGTTCGCCGAGTCCGCAGGCGAGGTCGAACGCGTCGAACGCCGTCGCGAGGAACGCCCCGGCCTCGACGCGGCCGAGGGGCGCCGGATCGCGGTCGGCGCGACCGTGGCCCGGAAAGCGCGGCACGACGACGTTCCAGCCACGCGCGAACAGCTCTTCGCCGAGCCGTTCGTATTGGATCGGGCAGTTGGTGAAGCCGTGCAGCAGGACGACGCTCTTCGCCGTCCGCTCACCGTGCGTGCGGAGCTGCGACTCCGCCCCGGGCCGGATCTCCGCCGTGTCGAGCGCGCGCAGACGTGCGAACCGTTGCAGCGCCTCGTCGTAGGACGTCGTGGGCGCGGTCGCCGTCACGTGCGAGGGTCGGTCAGCGATCGACAAGGGCGAGCAGCTCCGGATAGACGCGACGGACGAGGGCGGCCCGTGCGGGTTCGATGATGTCGTGCGAGATCGGCAGGCCGCGGAGCCGGTACAGTTCGACGTCGCCCGGCCGCGTGCGCGTCCACCGTTCTGCGAGCCGTTCGACCGCTCCGTTGTTGACCGTGTGCTCGCGGGCGTTCACGACGAGCACGATCTTGCCCGCGCGCGGCGGCGCGGCTTCGGCCTCGGCGAAGATCTCACGCGAGAGCCGGTACGCCTGCGCGACCGCGTGCGTTGCGTAGCGCGGATAGCCGTGCGCCGGTTCGAGCCGCTCGCGCACGAGCGGATTCCACCAGAGGAAGGCGTTCGGCAGCTGAAGTGCGAGCCGCGCCGCATGCGGCGAGAGCGGCGGCGGCAGCCACGACAGGCCGAAGAACGGGGCGATCGCGACGACGCGGTCGATCGCCTCGTGCTGGGCGATGAACGATGCGACGAGGCCGCCGACCGAGAATCCGACGACGATCGTCCGCTCGCCGAGCGTGCGGCCGTGGCGCGCCGCCTCGGCACCGAAGGCCGCGAGTTCGGGCGCCGTCAGCGCGCTCATCTCGTCCGTCAGCCGGTCCGCATGGCCGTGGCGCGGCAGCCGGAGCACGAGGACGTTGTGACCGCGTTCGAACAGCAGCCGGCCGAACGCGGCGAATTGCCGGGGACTCGCGGCAAGACCGTGCAACAGCACGACCGAAACCGGCGTCCGACGACCGTGAGTGAGCAGGATCGAGCGGCCGAAGTCGCCGATCTCCGCGCCCTCCGAGACGAAATGTGAGATGTCCGTGAGCCTAGTCCTCGACCTGGTCGCCGCCGCGCAGAGTGCCCTCGCCGTGCGCTCCTACGGGCGGATGCTGCTCGGCGCGGCCGGCGATCCGATCGTTTCGCCACCGGCGTCGGCTGCGTCCCGCCCCGGCAGCGTGACGATCGTCGTCCCGGTCCTGGACGAACGCGCCCGGCTCGGACCGTGCCTCGACGGTCTCGTCCAGCAGGATGCGACCGTTCGCGAGATCCTCGTCGTCGACGGCGGATCGCGGGACGGCACGCAGGCGCTCGTCCGAGCCGCCGCCGCGCGCGACGGCCGCCTGCGGCTCGTCGATGCGGGCGCGCCGCCGGACGGCTGGAACGGCAAGGCCTGGAACCTGCAGACGGGCCTGACGCAGAGCGCGGCGGAGAGCTCGTGGATCCTGACGATCGACGCCGACGTCCGGCCCGCCCCCGACCTCGCGCGCGCGCTCGTCGCCCACGCCGAACGGTCGTGGCTCGAAGCGTTCAGCGCGGCGCCGCTCCAGATCGCGGAAGATGCGGCGCTCGCCGCCCTGCATCCGGCGCTGCTCGCGACGCTGGTCTATCGCTGCGGACTGCCCGGCCGGGCCGCGAGCCGTCCCGAGGCCGTTCAAGCGAACGGCCAGTGCACGTTCGTGCGACGCGAGCTGCTCCGCGAAACGCGGGCGATCGAGCTCGCGAAGGCCTCACCCTGCGAAGATTTCACGATCGCGCGCGCGATCGTCCGCGCCGGCACGCCGTTCGGCTTCTTCGAGGCGCCGCTGCTCGCGAGCGTCGAGATGTACGCGAGCGCGGCCGACTGTCTTGCGAACTGGCCGCGATCGCTGCTCCTGCGCGACGCGGAGAGTCGCGACTCGCCGGTGCGACTCGGCCTGCTCGAGGTGGCCCTCGTCCAGACGTTGCCGCTGCTGCTCGCCGTCGCCCTCGGCGCGACGGGGCGGCGCGGGACCGCCGCGTTCCGCGTGAACGCGCTGCTCGCGCTCGCACGGCTCGGAGTGCTCGCCGGGACGCGACGCGCCTACGGCGCCGTGCCGGGATCGTACTGGCTCTCGCCGCTCGCCGATCTCGCCGCACTCTTCGCGCTCGCGCGCGAGCTGCGGCGACCGACGACGACGTGGCGGGGAAGAGCGCTCGCTCGCGAACTCCCCGCAGCGTGAGGATCGCCGCCTGGTCGTGTTTCTGGCTCCATACCGCGCTGCTCGCGATGGGCATGTTCGGTCTGCTCTCGGCCGTGCCGCACCCCGAACAGTTCGCGGGCAACGCACCCGCGATGGCCTTTTACGGCTGGGCGATCGCGAATCTCGGCACGGCCGATATCCTGAGCGGCGCGCTCGCGATGCTGCTCTTCGGCATCTACGCGATCGGCTGGCAAAAAACGGCGCTCTTCGCCGCCATCGCGACCGTGCTCTCAGCGACGGCCGAGTTGACCGGCACGGCGACGGGCTGGCCGTTCGGCGGATACGAGTACACGCACCAGCTCGGATGGCAGATTCTTGGCCGCGTGCCCTATACCGTGCCGCTGTCTTGGTTTTACATGGGCTTCGCCGCCTATCTCGTCGCAACGAAGATCGCGCAGCCGCAGCCGGCCTTCACCGCCGCGACGCGCACGCGCACGGTCGTCGCCGTCATCCTCGGCGCGTGGCTGCTCACGGCCTGGGATCTCGCCCTCGATCCCGCGATGGCCTCGCCGCAACTCAACTACATGCACTTCTGGGTCTGGCACGAGACGGGACCCTACTACGGCATGCCGCTGCGCAACCTCGCGGGCTGGTTTGCGACCGGCATCCTCTTCATCGGCGCGGGCCGGCTCGCGTGGCGACGGGGCATCGATGCGACGCGGCTCGAGGTCGCCTTTCCGTTCGGCATCTACGCCGTGAACGTCATCTGGGCGATGGGCCTCAGCATCAGCGTCGGCGAGTGGCCGACCGCCATGCTCACGACGCTGCTCGCACTCGTTCCGGCGGCGCTCTCGCTCCGCGGTACGCCGATCGCGCGGCTGACGAAGCCCGCGAAAGCCGCGTAGCGTGAGCGTCGCACGAAGGATCGGTCCCCTCGGCCCACGCGCGATCGCGCGTTTCTATCGCGTGCGCGATCTCGACGTCCGCATCGAGGGCCTCGAGCATCTGCCCCGGCGCGGCGCGGCCGTGCTCGCCGCCCGGCACTACCACCACGTCTACGACGGCTCCGCCCTGATCGACGCGCTGCCCCGCAAGCCGAGCATCTTCGTCGCGCTCGACTGGGCCGCGACGCCACGCGTGCGCGCCGCGATGGAACTGGCGTGCCGGCTCGCCGGCTGGCCGATGACGCTGCGTTCGACGTCGCTTGCCGAGAAGGAAGGCGCGAGCGCCTACGACCGGCGCGAAGTCCTCGGCTACGTCCGGCGCGCGCTCGCCGACGGGGCCCGGCTCCTGCGCGACGGCAAGCTGCTGGTCGTCTTCCCGGAGGGCACGCCGACGCACGACGTCGGCGGCGTCCTGACAAAGACCGATGATGACGCGATCCTGCCATTCCACGCCGGCTTCCTCACGATGGTGGCGCTCGCGCAGCGCGAGACGCAGGCGCCCTCGCGGCGCTCACCACGCGGTCCTCTGCGCGTCCCGATCCTGCCGGTCGGGATGGCCTACGAAGCCCTGCCCGCCGGGCGCAAACGCTTTCGCGTGACCGTGCGCTTCGGCGCGCCGCGCTATTACGACGCGCGCACGGACGAACGCGCGCCGTTCGCCCGCGAGATCGCGGCGGTCGTGCGCGAACTCTCGCTCGGCTCGGGCGACGTGATGCCCGGCACGTACACGCTTCCGGCCGGCGTCGTGCTCGCGGGCGAGCTCACACATACGCGGGACGCGCTCGCCGCGCGCCGCGACGACCGGTCGGCGCTCCGCGAAGCCGCTCGCGGCGAGCTGCGGGCGGCGCGCGAACGGCTGACGTCCGCACGCGACGCGCGTCGGCGCGCGCAACTCGCGACGTTACGCGACCTCACCCGCCGCGTCGAGCGTTCGGTTCGTGGCACGAAAAGCGTCGACTGAGCCCGCCGCACCGAAGAAGCGCCGCGAGCCGCCGGCGGAGGCGACGGTTCCGGAGCCGATCGCGCGGCCGGAGCCGGGCGACTATCTCGCGCTGATCTCGCGCGCGATCTTCCAGGCCGGGCTCTCGTGGGCGATCATCGAGTCCAAGTGGCCGGCCTATCTCGAGCTCTTCGAGGGCTTCGATCCGCGCATCGTCGCGGCGTTCGACGAGACCGACGTCGACCGGCTTCTCGCCGACGGCCGGATCGTGCGGACGCGCAAGAAGATCCTCGGGACCGTCGCGAACGCCCGCGCGCTCCTCGAGCTCGAATCCGCCGAAGGCGGCTTCGCGGCCTACCTCCGTTCGTTCGAGAGCTACCCGGCGCTCGAAACGGCGCTACGTGAGCGCTTCGCGTTCCTCGGCCGGCTCAGCGTCTACTATCTGCTCTTCCTCACCCAGCATCCGGTGCCGCGCTTCGAGGCGTGGGAGACGACGATCGACGGCGACCATCCGCGCATGCGCGCGATGGTCGCCCGCGGCCGCGCACTCGGACGATCGAGCGAGCTTCCGTGAACCGCCATAGGGCCGAAGGCGCTTCTCACACGGTAGCGTAGCATCGTCCCATGCATCGCAGCGCCCTCTCGCTCACCATCGCGTTTCTCGTGCTCACACGCTCCGTGCCGGTCTCGGCGCAGAGCGCGAGCGCCCCGCCGGCGATCGCGCCAGACCCCGCGATCGCAGCGATGCTCGCGACGATCGCACCCGCGCGACTCCGCGCCGATGATGCCGCGCTCGTCGCCTTCGGCACGCGCGACACTTTCTCGGAGCGGTCGACCGTCGCGGGGCGCGGGATCTACGCCGCGCGGGCGTGGATCGCCGCGCAGTTCCGCGCGGCGGCGCGCGCGAGCGGCGGCCGGATGACGGTCGCGTATGACACGTATCTGCAACCGAAGCTGGAGTCGACACCGCGCGACGTCGAAGTCTCAAGCGTCATCGCGACGCTACGCGGCTACGATCCCAAGCGCGGCATGATCGTCATTTCGAGTCATTACGACTCGCGCCCGACGATGGTCGACGACGTGGAGCACGACGCACCGGGAGCCGACGACGACGCCTCCGCCGTCGTCACCGTCCTCGCGGCCGCGCGCGCCTTCGCGCCGCACCGGTTTCCCGCGACGATCGTGTTCGCCGCCTATGACGGCGAGGAGCAAGGGCTCTGGGGCTCGGGTCATCACGCGCGGGCGCTCGCGCAGTCCGGGGGCGTCGTCGAGGCCGACGTCAATGCCGACATCATCGGCGCCTCGGTCGGCGATCGCGGCCAGGCCGCGCCGAGCGAACTCCGGCTCTTTTCAGAGGCGTTGCCGATCGACGTGAAGCCGGCGCGCATCGACGTCCTCGGCGGCGAGAACGACGCTCCGTCACGCGAGCTCGCGCGGGCGGTCAAAGAGGCAGCCGAGCTCTGCGAGCCCGCGATGCACGTCGCGCTCGTCTACCGCGCGGACCGCTTCCTGCGCGGCGGCGATCAGGAGTCGTACACGGCCCTCGGCATCCCGGCGGTGCGCTTCGTCGAGGCCTCGGAGAGCTTCGCGCACCAGCATCAAGACGTGCGCGTCGAGGGCGGCGCGACCTACGGCGACCGGCTCGAGTACGTCGATTTCGACTATCTCGCGCGAGTCGCGGCCTGCGATCTCGCCGCGGTCGCGACCCTCGCGCTCGCGCCGCCCGCACCGGCGGTCGGCGTCGAGGTGAAGGGCCTCACGAACGACACGACGCTGACGTGGCAGCCCGTACCGGGCGCCGCCGGCTACGACGTGCTCCGGCGCTCGACCTCGGAGCCGCTCTGGAGCTCCGTCACGCCGGCCGGTGACGTCTCGACGTACACCGCGACCGGGCTCTCGAAGGACGACTGGATCTTCGGCGTGCGTGCCGTCGACGCCGCCGGTCACCGCGGACCGGCCGGCTACCCGGTGCCGATCCGCTGAGCCTCCGCGCTAGCCGTCAGCTCGCGGGGTCGACCCGCGTCCATGTCGAGAGCGCCGGCGGCTTCGCGAGAAGCGGCCCGACGGTCACTGACAATTTCTGGTAGTGCGCCCGTCCGTTGTGTTCTTTGATCGCCTCCGCAGACTTCCATATCTCGTGGAACATGAACCGGTTGGGATCTTTGCGATCGCGGTGCAGTTCGTAGAGCACGTTGCCATCCTCGGCGCGCGAGGGCGCGAGCACCTCCCGCAGTGCGGCTTCCAGCTCCTCCGCTTTTCCGGGCTCGGCCTCGAGCAGGGCATTGACGACGATCTCATTCATGACGTTCTCGTAGCCTGCCCGCCGCTCGCGCTCCTCCTTCCCGGCGCTCCTCGCTTGCGAATCGCCGCAGGTCCCCTCGCGCCATGACAAAAGAAGGCCCCGCGCAAGCGGAGCCTCCGTTTGTAGACCGGGCCGGAGCGGTTTACAGGTCTTCGGGATTGATGCCCTTCGGACGGTACTGCGTGGTCTTCGGCGGGGCCGTCACGGCGAGGTCGTTCTCGTACTCACCTTCGTAGTGGACGGTCTGCTCGAGCGGCGGACGGCGGTCCGTGAAGCCCGTGACGAGCTTCGAACCGGCGTACGCGGTCTGCTCCACTTCGTCGTCGACGGGCTCGGCGACGGCATTGCGCGGCCGGCCGTCGTCGTCCAGATCCTGGCCTTCGGGCTGGATCGTGATGTTGCGGTAGCGCGCCATGCCGGTACCGGCCGGAATGAGCTTCCCGATGATCACGTTCTCCTTGAGGCCGAGCAACGGATCGTGCTTGCCCTTGATCGCTGCGTCCGTCAGGACGCGCGTCGTCTCCTGGAACGAGGCGGCGGAGAGGAACGACTCCGTCGCGAGCGACGCCTTCGTCACGCCGAGCAACACGGGTTTCGCCTCGGCGAGCTTCTTGCGCTCGGACTGCATCTTCGCATTCTCGTCGGCGAAGACGCCCGACTCGATCAGCTGACCCGGCAGCATCCGGGTATCGCCGCCGTCGACGATCTTGACCTTGCGCATCATCGCTCGCGCGATCACTTCGATGTGCTTGTCGTTGATGTCGACGCCCTGCGAACGATAGACCTTCTGGACCTCTTGGACAAGATATTGCTGGAGCGCGTTCTCGCCCTTGTACTCGAGGATCTCGTGCGGATCGAGGGAACCTTCGTTCAGCCGGTCGCCGAGACCGACGGTCGTGCCCTCTTGCACCGCGAGGTGCGTGTTTGCCGGCACTTCCATGTCATGCTCGTCGCCCTGCGCGTCGACGATCGAAACCGTGCGCTTGTTCTTCTCTTCGCCGAGCTTGACCGTACCGGCGACGGTTGCGATCGTCGCCTTGCCCTTGGGTTTGCGCGCTTCGAAGATCTCCTCGACGCGCGGGAGGCCCGTGATGATGTCCTCGGTCGCGACGCCGCCCGTGTGGAACGTGCGCAGCGTGAGCTGCGTGCCGGGCTCGCCGATCGACTGCGCCGCGATGATGCCGACGGCCTCACCGATATCGACGCGTTTGCCGGTCGCGAGATTGCGGCCGTAGCACATCGCGCAGACGCCGATCTTCGCTTGGCACCCGAGCACGGAACGGATCTTGACGGACGTGATGCCGGCCGCGAGCAAGGCCGCGGCCTTGACTTCGTCGATCTCCTCATCGCGCGCGACGATCTTCGCCTTGCCCTTGGGATCGGCCGGATCTTTGACGTCCTCGGTCGCGCGGCGGCCGATGATGCGATCGGTGAGCGGTTCGATCTGCTCCTTGCCGATGCGGATATCCGAGACCGTGATCGAGGCGTGCGTTCCGCAGTCATCCTCGCGGACGATGACGTCCTGCGCGACGTCGACGAGACGACGCGTCAGGTAGCCGGAGTCGGCCGTGCGGAGCGCGGTGTCGGCGAGACCCTTGCGCGCGCCGTGGGTCGAGATGAAGTACTCGAGCACGGTCAGACCCTCTTTGAGCGAGGCCTTGACCGGGATCTCGAGGATGCGGCCCGACGGGTCGGACATCAGTCCGCGCATACCGCCGAGCTGCTTGACCTGGGAGAGCGAACCGCGCGCGCCCGAGGTCGCCATCATGAAGACAGGGTTGAGCGGATTCTGCGCGACCTGCATCGCGACCGTGACGTCCTCACCGGCTTTTTGCCAGATCTGGATCGTCTTGTTGTACTGCTCGTTCTGCGACATCATGCCTTCGCCGACGAGCTCGTGCAGCGTGTCGACGTCGCGCTGGGCCTTGTCTAGAATCTTGTACTTGGACTCCGGCACGACGATGTCGCCGATCGAGACGGTCGTGCCCGAATGCGTCGCAAACTTGAAGCCGAGCATCTTGATTGCGTCGAGGAACTCGGCCGTCTGCGCGTTGCCGTGCCGGCGGTAGCATTCCGTGATCAGCTTCTTGAGCGCGCTCTTGTCGATCGTGTGGTTGCGGAACTTCTCCTTCCACGCGGCCGGGAAGGCCTCGTTGAAGATGACGCGGCCGACGGTCGTGCGGATCATCTCGCCGCGGTAGCGCATGTTGCACCACTGCTGCAGGCCGATCTGCTTGTGCTCGAAGGCCATGACGGCGGCGTTCGCGTTCTCGAAGGCCTTGAGCCGCTCGCGCGTCTCGCCGTTCTCGAGCGTGATCGTCTCGTGCGCCTGCGTCGAGCCGTTGAGGGCCGAGCCGTCCCACGTCGCGTAGTCGGCGAGACCGCGCGTGCCGCCGAAGGCGTACTCGTCGGGGATGTCGGCCTTCGCCGGCCCCTTGTATTCATCGCGCTGGAACGTGAGGAAGTAGAGCCCGAGGACCATGTCCTGCGTCGGGATGGAGACCGGCTGACCGAAGCTCGGCTGCAAGATGTTGTTCGCCGAGAGCATCAGGATCCGCGCCTCGGCCTGCGCGCCCGCCGAGAGCGGCAAGTGGACGGCCATCTGATCGCCGTCGAAGTCCGCGTTGTACGGCGTGCAGACGAGCGGATGGAGATGGATCGCCTTGCCTTCGACGAGCACGGGCTCGAAGGCCTGAATGCCGAGACGATGGAGCGTCGGCGCACGATTGAGCAGCACGGGATGCTCGCGAATCACTTCGTCGAGGACGTCCCAGACCTCGGGCCGCACGCGCTCGACCATGCGCTTCGCACTCTTGATGTTGTGCGCTTGCTGCCGGTCGACGAGCTTCTTCATCACGAACGGCTTGAAGAGTTCGAGCGCCATCTCTTTCGGCAGGCCGCACTGGTGCAGCTTGAGGTGCGGACCGACGACGATGACCGAGCGGCCGGAGTAGTCGACGCGTTTGCCGAGCAGATTCTGACGGAAACGGCCCTGCTTGCCTTTGAGAATATCGGAGAGCGACTTCAGGGGACGGTTGTTCGGCCCCGTGACGGGGCGGCCGCGGCGGCCGTTGTCGATGAGCGCGTCGACCGCTTCCTGCAGCATCCGCTTCTCGTTCTTGATGATGATCTCGGGAGCGCTGAGCTCGAGCAGCCGCTTGAGGCGGTTGTTGCGATTGATCACGCGGCGATAGAGATCGTTGAGGTCGGAGGTCGCGAAGCGGCCGCCGTCGAGCTGGACCATCGGCCGCAGCTCCGGAGCGATGACGGGAACGGCCGAGAGGATCATCCACTCGGGTTTGTTGCCGGAGGCGAGGAACGCCTCGACGACCTCGAGCCGCTTGATCGCCTTGACGCGTTTTTGCCCCGTCGTCTCTTTGAACTCGCGGCGCAGATCTTCTTGCAGTTTCTTGAGGTTGAGGTCGCGCAGCAGCTCGCGGATGGCCTCCGCGCCCATGCCGGCCTTGAAGGCATTACCGTACTTCTCGCGCGCCTCGCGGTACTTCAGCTCCGTGAGGATCTCGCGTTTGGTCAGCGACGTCTGGCCAGGTTCGATCACGATGTAGGCCGCGAAGTAGATGACTTTTTCGAGCTGGCGGGGCGACATGTCGAGCAGGATGCCGATGCGCGACGGAACGCCCTTGAAGTACCAGATGTGCGTGACCGGCGTCGCGAGCTCGATGTGGCCCATGCGCTCGCGGCGCACCTTCGCGCGCGTGATCTCGACGCCGCAGCGGTCGCAGATCATGCCCTTGAAGCGGATCCGCTTGTACTTGCCGCAGTGGCACTCCCAGTCTTTCGTCGGCCCGAAGATCTTCTCGCAGAAGAGGCCGTCGCGCTCGGGCTTGAGCGTGCGGTAGTTGATCGTCTCCGGCTTCTTGACTTCGCCGAAGGACCAGGCGCGAATCTGTTCGGGACTCGCGAGACCGATGCGCATGGCATCGAAATTGTTGACGTCGAGTAAATTGACGCTGATGGAACTGCCCTCGATTGGGACGGCTTCGACGGACGACCGCCGGACGGCGGGCCGCATCGGCTCGAGCTCGGACGTCGCAGAGAGCGGCGCCGCTGATTGCCCGGTCGCAGCGATCTCGGGCCCGATTCCGGCCGTCAGGCGGGAGCCGGGAAGTCCGAGGATCGCACGAGCGACCGAGACACAGAGGACCATTATACCGCAGGCGTGCGACGATGTCCAATCGCGAGCCCCGGACGAGTAGGCCGGGCGGGCGGGGCGGCGAACGCTGACAACATTCATGTCCTGGGTGCCCCTCCGATCCGACGGCTGATGGCCATCGTGGCCCTCGTCTTCGCCGCGGTGCTCGCCTCGCTCGCGGCCCTGATCGTCATCCCCGCGCCGAACTTTCCGCTGTTGCCGCTCGGCGTTGCCGCGCCCGAGTACGCGCCGTATCTCGCGCTCGCCGGCCTCGTGACGGCGGTCGTCGCGAGCTCGCTCCTGCACGACCGGCTCGGCCTTGCGATCGCGGCGCTCGGGGGAGTCGGCGTCCTCTTCGCCCTGCCGGTGCTCGTCGGCTATCCCAGCCTCGTCACGAAGGCCGACGCCGCCCTGCGGCGCCTGCCGCACGACCGCGGGTGGCTGGTCTCGCCGTACGCGCCGTTCGCCCGTCTCGGCCGCGCCGGCGCGACGGTCGACGAGAACGAGCCCGTGCCGCTGCGCGACGGGACGACGCTCGGCCTCGACCTCTACCGGCCGATGACGCCGGGCCTGCATCCGGCCGTCGTCGTGATCTACGGCGGCGCGTGGGCGTTCGGCGACCGCACCTCGGCGCGGCCGCTCGCCCTCGTCCTGGCGCGCGCCGGCTATGCGGTCGCGATGGTCGACTACCGGCACGTCCCCGCCGTGCGGTCGCCCGTGCCGCTGCACGACGTCGAGGACGCCCTCGCCGTCCTCGCCCGGCGCGCTCCGGCGTGGCGGATCGATCCGGCCCGGATCGCCGTCCTCGGACGGTCGGCGGGGGCCCAGCTCGCGCTCGTGCTCGCCTCGACGCCGCAGCCCGTGCGGATCGCCGCCGCCGTCGGCATCTACGCGCCGCTCGACCTCGTCGGCGGCTACGAAGAACGGCCGAAGCCCGATCCCGCCGATATCCGGGCGATCCTGCGCGGCTACCTCGGCGGACCGCCGGATGCGGAGCATCTCGCCGCCTACCGAGCGGCCTCGCCGCAGACCTACGCGGCCGCCCTCCGCGCGCCGACGCTTCTGCTGACGGGCACGAGCGACGAACTGGTCCTGCCGAAGTTCCAGCGCCGCTACGCCGCGACGCTCGAGCGCGCGGGGACGCCGACGGTCGCGCTCGAGGTGCCGCTCGCGAATCACGCCTTCGACGAGGTGCCGTGCGGACGGGGTGCCGCCTTCGAGCGTGCCGTGCTCCTGCGGTTCCTCGCCGCGACGCTCTCGAGTGGAGACAGGTCGCCGCCGAGCGACGGCCGTACGCCGCTCGCTCGTCCTATGGCGAATTCGCGTCGCTCGATTGGGCGCGAGACTTCCCGGCCGAAGTGATGTTCCGCGCCCATCGCGAAGAGCGCTCGCGAATCTGACGACGACGTCCCGTGAACCATCGCCTATCAATAACGCGATGCTCACAACCAAAGCAGGATGCGCATGATCTTCATCACCACGTTGCGTCACGGCCGCCTACGGCGGCCTAGCATTTCGTGACTACTGCGAACTCGCATACGCATCGAGCCAACCGAGTCGGAGATCGTCGCGCCGGTGCGTTTGCGTCCTGCGCTCGATCGAAATCGGCGAGCCATCACGGTCCACGACACGGTTCTCCGAGCGCGCCACCGATCGCGGTCGCTCGCGAGGGAGGCTCGCGTGCGACGACGGAGTCCCCTCCGATGAACGATCGCACCGCTTCCCGCGTCCTCATCCCCGGCAGCGAACGCACGATGCCCGTGGGTGCCACCGCCCGGCCCGCCGCCGACCCCGGAGCGACGCTTCGCGTGACCGTCATGCTGCGGCCGCGGACGACGACCGTCCCGCGGCTCGACCTCTCGCCCGCCACGCAGGTGACGCGCGCGGCCTTCGCCGAGCTCCGCGGGGCGGACCGAGGCGACGCGCTCGCGGTCGAGGCCTTCGCCGTGCGGTCGGGGCTGCTCGTCACGAGCGCGGATCTCGCGCGCCGGGCGATCGACCTCGAGGGGACGATCGCGCAGATGGACGAGGCCTTCGGGGTCCGCCTCCACGACGTCACGGACGGCAACGCGCGTTTTCGCGGGCGCAGCGGAGCGATCACCGTGCCGGCCGAGCTCGACGGCATCGTCACGGGCGTCTTCGGTCTGGACTCGCGGCCGGTCGCGACGCCCAAGTTTCGCCTGCAGCCCGCCGCCCATGGAGGCGTCGTGCCGCTCGCGGCCGCGCCCGTCGCCGCATACACGCCGCCGGAACTCGCGACCATCTACGATTTCCCGGCCGGCGTCGACGGTACGGGGCAGACGATCGCGCTGATCGAGCTGGGCGGCGGCTACGCGGACGCGGATCTGCGCACGTACTTTGCCGGGCTCGGTCTTGCGACTCCGACGATCGCAGCCGTCACGGTGGGCGCGGGCGCGAACGCGCCGACGGGCGATCCGAGCGGCCCCGACACGGAGGTCATGCTCGACCTCGAGGTCGCGGGCGCCGTCGCTCCCGGGGCGAAGCTGGTCGTCTACTTCGCGGAGAACACGGATGCGGGGTTCCTCGACGCCGTGACGACCGCGATCCACGATACGGCGAACGCCCCGCAGATCGTCTCGATCAGCTGGGGCGGCCCCGAATCGACCTGGACCGCGCAGGCACGGACGAACTTCGATGCCGCGTTCGCCGACGCCGCGATGCTCGGCATCAGCGTCTTTTGCGCGGCGGGCGACAGCGGCTCGAGCGACACGGTCGCGGACGGCGCGGCGCACGTCGACTTTCCGGCCGCGAGCCCGCACGTCGTCGCCTGCGGCGGGACGCGGCTCGTCGCAAGCGGGACGACGATCGCGAGCGAGACGGTCTGGAACGACGGCCCGGGCGGCGGCGCGACCGGCGGCGGCGTCAGCGACGTCTTCGCGCAACCGGCCTACCAGCAAGCGGCGGGCGTGCCGCCTTCTCCGAACGTCGCGGGCTTCGCCGGACGCGGCGTACCCGACGTCGCGGCCGTCGCGGATCCCGCGACCGGCTATCGCATCCGCTCGGACGGCACGGAGCGGGTCGCCGGCGGCACGAGTGCGGTCGCGCCGCTCTTCGCCGGCCTCACCGCACGCCTGAACCAATCCCTCGGGCGCAACATCGGCTCGCCGAACGCCGTCTTCTACGCGCACCCGGAGGCGTTCGCGGACGTCACCTCGGGCTCGAACGGCGCCTTCGCGGCCGGTCCCGGGTGGGACGCGTGCACCGGGCTCGGCAGCCCGCGCGGTACGGCGCTGCTCGCCGCGCTGAAGGCGGCGCCCGCGGCCAAATAACCGGTGCCGGCGCGGCGGCCGGGCCCTCGGGGCGGCGGTGTCGAACGCGCCCCGCCCATGTCGACGTGCCGTCTCCTCACGCTGCTCGCTTGTGCCGCGATCCTCACCAGCGCGTGCACCCGCGGCGGCAGGGGTGGGGGCGGCCCGCGTGCGCATGCGGACGGCACCTTGCGCGTCGCCATGTCGTACGCGGTCAACACGCTCAACCCGGTGCTCATGACCCAGGAGACGGAGGCGAACATCGCCGCGCTGATGTTCGATCCGCTGATCGCGACGGACGAGCACGGCCGCGACGTGCCGATCCTCGCTCGCGAGGTTCCGACGCTCGAGAACGGCGGCATCGCGCGCGACGGACTGACGATTACGTACCATCTGCGGCGCGGCGTCCGCTGGCACGACGGCGCGCCCTTCTCGAGCCACGACGTCGCCTTCACGATCGCCGCGATCGACAACCCGCGCACGCTCGTCGGCTCGCGCCACGGCTACGACGACATCGCCTCCGTCACGACGCCCGACGTCGCGACCGCCGTCATCCATCTGAAGCACCGGTTCGCCCCCGCGGTCGACACGTTCTTCGCGACGAGCGACTCACCGTATTTCATCATCCCGGCGCACCTGCTCGAAAGATACGCCGATCTCAACCGGGTGCCGTTCGACGCGGCACCGGTCGGGACGGGCCCGTTCCGTTTCTCGAAGTGGCTGCGCGGCGACCGCGTCGAGATGACGGCGAACGACGGCTACTTCCTCGGACGGCCGCACCTGCGCAAGATCGTCGTACGCTACGTTCCCGACGAGAACACGATCGTGAACGAGCTCGAGACGCGCGAAATCGACTGGTTCGCCTTTGCCACGCCGCACGCGTACGAGCAACTGCGCACGCTCGCGGGATACCGGACGGACCTCGTGCCGACGAACGGCTACGACGCAATCGAATTCAACGTGACGCATCCGCCCTTCGACGACGCGCGCGTGCGCCGAGCGTTCGGTCTCGCGCTCGACAAGGCGGCGATCGTGCGCGATCAAACCTTCGGCTCGGCCGTGCCGGCGCGGGAGGACCTTCCGCCATTCCTGTGGGCGCAGGATCCGCACGCGGGAACGGACCTGCGCGACCTCGCAGGCGCGAAGCGTCTTCTCGAGGCGGCCGGCTGGAGAGCGGGGCCGGGCGGGATCCGGATGCGCGGCGGCCAGCGGCTCGCCTTCCAACTCGCCTACCGGAACGAGTCCGCCACGGACCGCGGACGCGGCGTGCTGGTCGCTGCGATGCTGCGCGAGGCCGGCATGGAGGCGACGCTCAAAGGCTACATCAGTTCGCTCTACTACGCCTCGGCCGGCGGCGGCGGCATCCTCGCGCTCGGACGCTACGACTCGGCCTTCCAGACGTGGTACTCCGGCATCGATCCGGACGATTCGACGCAGCTCCTCTGTAATCAAGTCGCACCGGCAGGATATAACTGGGCACGTTATTGTAATCCCGCCATGGACGCGGCGCAAGCGATCGCGCTTTCGCGCTACGATCGTCCAACCCGCACGCGCGCGTACGCGACGATCGAGCGCCTCCTCGCGCGCGACGCACCGTTCGTCTACCTCTGGTGGCCGCGTCAGATCGAGACCGTCACGCCCGCGCTCAAAAATTTTCGGCCGAACGGCATCATCGAGACGTGGAACGCCTATCGCTGGAGCTTTTGAGGGGCACCCCGCAGATAGCCGAGCGTCTGGAGGTCGATGCGGCCGTCGGCGCGGACGCGGTTCTCCAGATTCTCCGTATGCATGAAGGCGACGAGCGCCCGTGCGGCCGCGTCGTCGTAGCGAGTCGTCCCGAGCGGGAGGCGGCCGAGACGGACGAGCTCCCGCGCGAGTTCGGCTCCGAGCACCTCGCCGATCGTCAGGATCTCCTCCGGCGCCGGCTCGAAACGGTAGAGCTTGTGGAGTTCCAGGATCCGCGCGAGCTCGCCGATCGGTGCGGGATGATCGTCGACGCGCAGGTCGACATAGCGGTCGTCGAAGCCGCCGTAACCGCCGGCCGGCTTGCAGATGACGAGCGCCGCCGACTGCTGGCCGCGCTTGTCGCCGCCCGCGCCTTGCCCGGCGACCAGGGCCGCGAGGAGCCGATCCGCGAGCGGGCCCGTCGCCTCGCGATAACCGCTCGCGATCGCGCGGACGACCTCCGGCCCGGCAAGGCAATTGCCCTGGACGACGAAACCGTCGCCGGCGATTCCGCCCGCCGCCTCGATGCAGGCGGAGCCGGTATAGGTCGCACGGCCGCCACGGAGGTCGACGATGCCGGCCTGCCGGTGCTCGCGGCCCTCGTCCCGGCGCAGCAGCTCCGCGAGCGTCTCCTCGGCGCCGCGTCCCGCGCGCAGGAGCGCGAGCCCCTCCGGCCCATAGCTCGCGTTCGCCCACGCCTGGGTCGCGACGGCACCGGCGTCGCTCGAAACCCACGGAACGACGGCGCCGACGGCGAGAAACTTCGATTGGACGGCTACGCCGACTTCGCCGCTTGCGGGCTCGCAGGCCGCGATCGAAAAGGTGGACGGGACCATGCGCCTCCGATACCCGCGCGGGGACTTCCTCACGGCACGCCGGAGGAGAATGGAACGGCGCTCCGTCGGTGAACGTTGTTCGTGAAGATTACTTTCACGCTCGGGGGAGCCTCGATGCCCGATTCATCGCTCGGTGGAATTTGGTTTGCCGACGTCGCCGCACTCACGTGCGATCGCGATGCCTTCGGACGCGTCGCCGTCGAGACGCCGGCGCTCCACGCGGCAAATCCGAACCGGGCGCAGCACGCCTACGGCCGCGGGCCTTTCGCGCGACTCGGCTTTGCGCCGGGCGAGCAGCGCCCCGGAGTCTTCGCCGTTCTCGTCGATGGGCGTCTCCGCTACGTCGGACGGACGGCCTCCCTTGCCGGGAGTTTCGGCGCATCGGGCATCGGCCGCATCGACGCTCGCGCCTGCGTCGAGCCGCGCGAGCTCTGGCGATGCCGCGTGAACGGGGAGATCGCGCAAGCGCTCCGGCGCGGAGCCTCCGTGACGGTGCTGTTCCATCCGAGCCGCCATGCCGCCGACCTCGAACGATCCTTGATCGCCACGCTCGCGCCCGACTGGAACGATCGATCCGGCGCCGCCGGGGCGGTGCCGACCGGCGTCGCGACGCGCGTTCGCGCGCTCCATCTCGCCGGACGGAGCGTGCCCGAGATCGCGGCCGACCTGCAGATCCGCGAGGCCTTCGCGTACCGGATCGTCGCGAAGATGGCCAAGCACCGGTTCGAGAGCGAGTCCGAGGCGGGCTGAACCCGCCCGCTTCATCCGGTCGCGAGATCTCCCGCGGTGAGCCGCCCTTCGGCGGAGGTCGCGTTCCCGGGCTCGCCGGGCGGCAATCGCAAGCGGAACTGTGCGCCGCCGAGCACCGAGTCCGTCGCATCGACTTCGCCGCCGATGCGTTCGACCATGAGGCGCACAACCGCGAGGCCCAGGCCCGACCCGTGGGCGCGTGCATTCGAGCCGCGGCGCGCGAGCGAGAAGATCGCCTCCCGTTCCGCCGCCGGAATGCCCGGCCCGTCGTCATCGACGCGGATCTCGATCGTGCGCGCGGTCGTCGCCGTCACGGAGACGCGCACGAGGCCGCCGGGGCGGCCGTGTTTGAGGGCGTTCTCGATCAGATTGATGACGATCTGCGTGAGGCGATCGCCGCCGATCGCGACGGCATGATCGATGCCGCCGGCGAGTTCGACGCGCATCCCTCGATCGGTCGCGAGCGGCCGCAGCGCGTCCGCCGCCGCTCGAATCGCCTCACCCGTCACGCTCGTCTCGAGAACGACCGGTCCCGAACGCAGATCGAACATCGAGACGTCGAACATGCCCTCGACGAGCCGGTGCAGCCGCGTCGTTTCGGCGCGCATGACGCCGAGAAAGCGGCGCACCGTAGCGGCATCGAGCGAATCGTCGTCGAGCAGCGTTTCGAGATATCCCTGAATCGAGGTGAGCGGCGTCCGCAGCTCGTGGCCGATTGTGGAAAAGAATGCGAATCGCTCGTTTTCGCGGAGACCCCGTTCGAGCGCGATCTCGACGGTTTGATCGAGATGATCGTCACCCCCGACGCCGTACAGCACGGTCCATCCGGTCTCGACCTGAAGGCCGTTTTCGAGGGCCATCGCGGAGGCGAGGCGCGCGAGCGTCGCGCGGCAGTCCGCGGGTGAGGCGACGGAGCCCGTGTGCCGCGTCGGCGAGACCAGCGCCGCGAGGAAGTCCTGACTATCTTGATCGTGGGCGATCAGATCCGTTGCGCGGAGCGTCCGCGAGCCCGTGTCGAGGAACGTCCGGAGTGCCCGGCGTTCGAGTGTCCGCGCCGCAGCGCGGCCTTCGCGCCACGCAACGCGTTCCAGATCGCGGACGCGCACGACCAGGAGCGGGACGGGCCCCGTGCCGCCGAGCACCCGTAGCCGACGGACGAAGCGGGCGATATCGTCGACGAGCGGTGCGCGCATGGTTCAGAGATGCGAGAACTTGTAGCCGAAGCCGTGGACCGTATGGAGACAGGGCCCGAACGCGTGCGTCTCCTCGAGCTTCATGCGTAAGCGGCGCACGTGCACGTCGACGGTCCGCTCGTCGCCGTCGAAATCGAACCCCCAGACGCGCTCGAGCAGGGTATCGCGCGAGAGCGCCACGTTCGGATTGCCCGCGAGCGCGAACAGGAGGGCATACTCGCGCGGCTTCAAGCCGATATCCGAACCGTCGACGCGCGCCTCGCGCGCCGCATCGTCGATCTCGAGCCGGCCTAGCGGAGCAGCGTGGGACCCGGGTCGTGCTTCATGCCGCTTCGTCGCAGGATCGCGCGGACGCGCGCCGTCACTTCGCGCGGGCTGAAGGGCTTGGTCACGTAGTCGTCGGCGCCGAGCTCGAAGCCGACGACGCGGTCGACTTCGTCGGCTCGCGCCGTCAATAACATGATCGGCAGCGTGCGACCTTCGCGACGGAGCGTCCGCGCGATGTCGAAGCCGTCGAGAGCCGGCAACCCGATGTCGAGCAATAGGATGTCGACGCCTTCGCGCGAGGCGCGCAGCGCCTGCAGGCCGTCGACGGCCTCGATGACCGTGAAGCCGTCGCGCTCGAGATGATGCACGAGTAATTCGCGAATCGCTCGATCGTCTTCGGCGACGAGAACACGGACGGCGGACATGCCGCGACTAGTACCCCGGCCCGGTCCGGATCGGCCATCGGCGTCGAACGACGTAGTCAACATTAAGAAACCTTAATCTTACCGACGAAATTCTGACATATCCGGACGACATACTCGGGGCCCGACCTGCCCAGGAGTGCCGTCGTGCCCGATTCGACATCGTTTGCAGCGACTGACCTTTTGTCATCCTCGCCGACGCGCGAAGCGACCGTCTTCCGCTACACGTACCTCTGTCGCCGCGGCGCGCGCAAGTTCGCCCGGGCCGGCCTCGAGCGCGTCGATCTCGAACAGGTCGCGGCCGTCGGCCTCCTCAAGGCGATCGATCGTTACGAAGCGGGGCGCGGCACGCCGTTCGAGGCTTTCGCCTGGCTCTCGATCATCGGCGAATTGCTCCATCACGTTCGCGATCACGAACATCTCGTGCGCTTGCCGCGAAGACTCGGCAACGCCGTGCCGGGCCTCCGCCGAGCCGCCGATCGCCTGATGCAGCGGCTCGAACGCGAAGCGACGGAAGCCGAGCTCGCGGCCGAACTCGGACGAAGCGTCGGCGAGATCCGCGACCTCCGCCGCGCGGCAGCGACGCTCGGACCGGCTCCCGACGACCTCCACGCGACGATCGGAGTCGAACGGCCCAGGCAATCGTGGGACGAGCGGCTCGATCTCGATCGCGCGCTCGCGGCGCTCCCGGCGCGCGAACGACACGTTCTCGTCGGTGCGTACCTGCTCGGGCTCTCCAACGTCGAACTCGGCAACCGGCTCGCGCTCTCGGTCCGTCACATCGGACGTCTGCGGCGAAGCGGCCTCGAGCGGATGCACGGCGCCTGCGCGCTCGGGCTCTCCGCATGACGCCCGGGGCGCTCGTCGCTCGGTGTGCGCCGAACGTCGGTCCCGTGACGATGTCGGCGATCGTCGCGTACGAGAGCGGCGCGCGCCCCTTCGCGATCGGCGACAACACGGCGCACCGTTCCTACTTCCCGGCGAAGTACCCCGCTGCCGTCGCGCTCGCCGACCGTCTGATCGCGCGCGGCGACGACATCGACGTCGGCTACGCCCAGATCAACGTCTCGAACTTCGGCGCGTACGGACTCGACGCGGCGTCGGCGCTGCTGCCGTGCCGCAACGTCTCGATCGGCGCGCGCATTCTGCAGGCGTGCTACGGGCGAGCCGTACGCGTCTACGGTGCGGGGCAGCTCGCCCTCGCCCACGCGCTCTCCGCCTACAATACGGGCGGGCTCGAGGGCGGCGGCGCATACGCGCGCGGCGTCTGGCGCGAAGCCGCGCGCCTTCGCGCGAGCCCCCGGCGCGCCGTCGCCTTCGTGCGCGGACGACCGGACGGCCGGGCCATCGGCGTGATCCGCGGCGCGGCGGAGCGGTCGCCGAAATGACCGAGGCGATCGATCTCGCGCTCGCCGGAGCGACGCAGCGCACCGCGGCCGCCCTGCTCTCGCGCGCGCTCGCGTATGACAACGACGTGCTGCCGCTCTCGTTCGACGGCGCGAGTCTGACCGTCGCGATCCCGATCGAAAACGCCGATCTCGTCGAGCGCATTCGAGCCCAGACGCGCAAGGATGTCCGGGCGATCGTCATGCCGGTGCGCGAGATCCGCGACGGCATCAAGCTCGTCTACCCGGCGGCGACGGGCCGCGACACGGACTCGATCGCCGCACAGACGCTCGACGAGATCTTCGCGGCCGCCATCACGAGTTACGCCTCCGACGTGCATGTCGAGCCGACGGAGCATCGAGCGGGCCGCGTGCGGCTCGACGTCGACGGCGTCCTGCAGTTCGATCGGCCGCTCGAAGCCGGACTGTTCGATCGGATCGTCGCCCTGATCAAGGTGCGGTCGAGCATGAACACGGGAGAGTCGCGCATGCCGCAGGACGGCCGGCTCAGCGTCACCTTCGACGGGCGGGCTTTCGACGTCCGGACTTCGACGATCCCCGTCGCCGGTTCGGAAAAAGTGGTCATGCGCTTCCTCCAGCGCTTCGATCTCGTGCCCGATCTCGAACGGCTCGGGATGGGCCCCGAGCTGCTGGCCCGCTATCAGCGCGGGCTGAAGCGCCCCGGATCTTTTTGTGTCGTCGCGGGGCCGACGGGCTCCGGGAAATCGACGACCGCGTACGCCTCGTTGCAGACGATCTCGCTCGAGACCGCCAACGTCTGCAGCGTCGAGGACCCGATCGAGTGCACGATTCCGGGCGTCGCGCAGATCGGTGTCAACGACCGGGCGGGGGTCACGTTCCCGATCGCGCTCCGCGCCCTGCTGCGTCAGAATCCGCACCATCTCTTCATCGGCGAACTCCGCGACATCGAGACCGTCGGCATCGCGCTCCAAGCGAGTCTCACGGGCATCTCGCTCGTCACGACGCTGCATGCCCGCGACGCCCTGCGCGTCGCCGCCCGCCTCGTCGAGCTCGGGGCGAGCCGCGCGACGCTCGCGAGTTCGATGACGCTCGCCGTCTCGCAGCGGCTGATCCGCATGCTCTGCCGCCGCTGCAAGATGCACACGCAGCTCAGCTCGCAGGCCCTCGCCGTCGCTCGCCGCTACGGCGTCGCCGTCGGCGTCGATGCGTGGGAGGCGCAAGGCTGTGAGAGCTGCGCCTACAGCGGTTTCCAAGGCCGGATCGGCGCCTTCGAGGTGCTCGAGATCAAGCCCGAACTCGCGGCCGCTCTCGAACGCGGCGAGACGCCGAGCCGGCTCGGCTCGATCGCCTTCGCAGCCGGATACAAACCGATGATCGTCGACGCGCTCCGGCACGTCGCGAGCGGACAGACCTCCGAGGGTGAGATGCTGCGACACCTCTCGTTCGATGACGCGGAGTAATCAGGGGATGCTCGCCGATATCGAAGAGGCCGTCCGCATCGTCCGCGAGAGCACGTACGCCGCCAATACCTCCGATCTCCACATCGAAGGCAACGAACCGCCCTGGTACCGGCTCGACGGCGCGATGCGGCGTATGGATCTCGGCGTCGTCGAGCCCGAGTCCGTCCGCGCCTTTTGCGAGGCGTATTTGAGCAAGCGCGAGTACGAACGGCTCAGCGGAGCGCACGGCGCGGCCGACGGCGCGATCCAGCACCCGAGCTTCGGCGCAATACGCATTCACGCGTTTCGCGGCGAGAACGGCCTCGCGCTCTCCCTGCGACTGCTCCGCGACGGCGTGCCCGAGCTCGGGACGCTCGGCCTGCCCGAGATCGTGTCGACCTTCGCCGATTTCCCGACCGGCCTCGTGCTGTTCACGGGACCGACCGGCTCCGGGAAGAGCACCGCCCTCGCCGGTCTGATCAACGAGATCAATAAACGCTACGACCGTCACATCGTCACAGTCGAAGACCCGATCGAATACCGGCATCGCAGCAAACGCTCGCTCGTGCGTCAGCGCGAGATCGGCCGCGACGTCGACTCGTATGGCGAATCGCTGCGCGGCGTGCTGCGCGCCGATCCGGACGTCATCCTCATCGGCGAACTCCGCGACCCGGACGTCATGTCGGCCTGCCTGCAGGCGAGCGAGACGGGGCACCTCGTGTTCAGCACGCTCCATACCTCCGAGGCGGCCGAGACGGTGCAGCGGATCGTCGGCGTCTTCGAGGGCGGCCGTCAGGAACAGGCGCGGATGCAACTCGCGCAGTCGCTCCAAGCGATCGTCTCGCTGCGCCTCGTCCCGGACGCGAGCGGCCACGGACGTCGCGCGGCCTGCGAGATCTTGCTCAACTCCGCCGCCGTGCGTGCGCAGTTGATGTCACCGGAGAAAGCCGTGCAGATCCGCAACACGATCGAGACGTCACGCAAGAACGGGATGCAGACGCTCGAGATGGATCTCTCGCGGCTCGTGCTCGAAGGAGCGATCACCTACGAAGCGGCCGTCGCGGCATCGGACTATCCCGAACAGATCCGTCTGCCCGCGGGGATCCGCTGATGTCCCTGACGTTCGCCTACCGCGCGCGGACGCCGGGCGGCGAGCGTGTCCGCGGCACGATGCGGGCGCTCGATCGCACGACGGCGCTCGCGACCCTGCGCGAACGGATGCTGATCCCCTCATCCCTCGAGGCCGCCTCGACGACCTTCGGCGCGCACCGCCTGTTCGCACGCGCGAAACCCAAGGAACGGCTCGCCTTCTTTCGCGCGTATGCGGCGCTCGAACATGCCGGCATCGATTTCTCGACGGCCTTCGAACTGCTCGTCGCACAGGCCAGGACGACGCGGTTCGCCGACGCGCTGCGCAGCATTCGATCGGACGTCGAGCGCGGTGGCGAGAAATTGTTTGCCGCGATGGCGCACCGGCCGGACGAGTTCAGCGATCTCGAGGTCGCGATGGTCGCAGCGGGCGAGGAGGCCGGCAATCGCGAGGAGATCTTCGAGCGGCTCGCCGTCTTCCTCGAATGCGACGAACGCCTGCGCAAACGGATGAATGCGGCGCTGTTCTATCCCGCAATCGTCGTCGTCGCGGCGCTCGGCGTCATCGTCTACCTGTTCGCCGCCGTCATCCCGCAGTTCGGCCGGTTATTCGAACAATTTCATGTCGACGTCGGTCCGCTGATGGGCGGCCTGCTCGCACTGACGTCGGTGCTGATGCAACCGGTGGTCGTCCTCGGCGCGCTCGCGACTCTGCTCGCGGCGGCGCTCGTCGCCGGTCGAACGCTGCGGACGATCGAGGGGGCACTCGCCTTCGACGAACTCCGGATGCGCGTCCCCTTTCTCGGCGACGCCGTCCGCAAAGCGACGGTCGCGCGGATCGTCCGCGTGCTCGCGACGCTCCTGCAGTCGGGCGTCAATCAGCTGCGCGCGCTCGAGGTCACCGTGCCGGTCGCCGAGAGCCCCGTCTTCGCTCGCGCGATCGAGATCGCGCGCGAGCGGATCGAGTCCGGTCGCGCCGCCTCGCTCGAGGAGGCGCTCGCCGTCACGGACGTCTTCGACCCGCTCGTTCTCGGCTTCGTGCGCGTCGGCGCGCAGGCCGGCACGATTCCGACGATGCTGGTCAAGGTCGCGGAGTATTACGAAGAAGACGTCGAGTCACTGCTCTCGGCGTTTCCGACCGTGATCCAAACGCTCGTCACGCTGCTCCTCGGCGCCGTCGTCGCCCTGATCGTCTACGTGGTCTACGTGCCGCTCTCGACGCTGTCGAGCGCGATCCATTGATCGCCCGCTCCTCCGGAGGATTGTTTCTTGTCAGAGACGCCCGACTTCCCAGCCGACTCCGCGCTCGACGTCACGCCGCAGGCGGACGAGGCGACACGACCCTCGGAACGTGGCTTCACGCTCGTCGAATTGATGGTCGTCGTCGCGATCATCGCCCTGATCGCAACGATCATCATTCCGAACTACGTCCACAGCCGCCAGCAAGCCGCTGCGGCGACCTCCGAGGCAAACCTCAAGGAGATCGCGACGTCGCTCGAACTCTACTACGCCGATAACTATCACTACCCGAACAAGACCGGAGCGAACGTCGATCCGACCGCGATCTTCGGCGCGGCCAACAATCAGTATCTCGCTCAAAGCCCGGTCGATCCGGTCAGTGGAACGGGCTACGTCTATACCGTCGGGCCGAACCAAGAGTCGTACACGCTCGACGCACCGGGAACGTACGACGCGACGACGCTGTCGAACGTGAGGGACGCCGCCGGACAGCCCGGCACCGGTGATCAGTTCTTGCACTATTCGCCGCAGGTCGGGCTCTACAAGTCGACGACGGCTACGGGCACGGGCGGCTGATCGTGCCGCTCTCGGAATCACCGGCTGCCGTGCCCGTCGTCTTCGGAACGCTCGCCCTCTGGTCGTTTGCGATCTGTCGTGCCGCCGGGGCCGCCGAACGTTCGGCGACCGCACCCGGGCCGGGTGGCCGCCCGCCGTACGAACTCGCCGTCGCGGTCGCGATCCTCGCGACCGCGATGCGGCCGCCCCTCGAAGCGCTGACGATCGGCGTCGTCTGCATCGCGCTCGTCGCTGCAGCACCGGCCGACGGACGCACGGGCCTACTCTTCGACGCCGTGACGCGGCCGACGACGCTGCTCGTGCTCGCGCTCTCGACCGTCGGCGGACGAGCGGAGCTCGCGACGATCGGCGTCTGCTGCGTCGCCGGCTTCTTCGCCGCCCTCGTCGCCGTCTCTCGCGGAGCGTGGATCGGACTCGGCGACGTCAAGGCGATCTTCGCGCTCGCCGCCGCGTTCGGAGCGATCGAAGCGACGCTGGCCGTCTTCGTCGCCTGCTGCTCCGGCATCGCGACCGCGACGATCCGGCCGCCGGCCGGGGACGTGCGAACGCTGGCGTTCGGTCCGCATCTCGCCGTCGGCGCCTGCGCGACGCTCGCCTGCGGCCCCTACGTCGAGCGCATCTGGATGCACCTCACGTGAAGCGGGCCGTCGCGCTTCCGCTCGGCCTGGACCTCGGAACCTCGTCGCTATCGATCGTCGCAGCGGAGTTGGCGACGGACGGTGCCTTCGCCGTCCGCGCCGCATCGACGCATGACGTGCCCTTCGAGGAGAACGTCCCGGTCGACCGCACGATCGCAGAGACGCTCCGCTCGGCCGTCGGACGGCTCGACGGGAAGGAGCGGCGCTGTGTGCTTGCAGCCCCCGCCGGCGACGTCACGATGCGGATCTTCAACGTGCCGCCGGGCATGCGCCGCGCCGAGGCGGAGCGAGCGGCAGCGCTCGAAGCCGACACGGTCAGTCCGCTCGCCGCCTCCGAGCGACTCATCGCCCTCGATCCGCTCCCCGGCCGCACGGACCAGATGTTGCTCACCGTCGCACGCAATAGCAGTGTCGAGCGCTTGGTCGGGATCGCACGCGCGGCGGGCCTGCAGCCCGTCGCCGTCGACGCGCCCTTCTGCGCCTGGCGCCGAGCGCTCTCGCGGGCCGATGCGGTTTTAGACGCGAGCGGCGACCGTGCGACGCTGACGATCTTCGGCGATCCGATCGGCACCTCACACGCCTATCCGCCGCGGTTGATCGAAGATCGGCTCGTCCCGCAGGTGCGTGCGGCCCTCGCCGACGCGCGCAGGAGCGGTCTTGCCGACGTGCGCCGGCTCGCGGTCCTCGGCCCGCACGACCGGTTCGAAGGTATGGTGGAGCATCTGACACCGGATGGCTATACGGTCGAGCCGGTCGTCCTCGGTGGAACGCACGCACCGTCGTGGGCGCTCGCGTACGGGCTCGCCTCGTGGGTGCTCGCCGGACGCGGCGTGGTCGCCGCATGATTCGCGCGAATCTGCTACCGCGTACGCGCGAACGCGTGCGCGCCTTCGGCACCTCCGTCGACGCCCGGGACCTTCGAACGTTCGCGGCCGGGTGCGCGTTCGTCGCGCTTGCGGCGCTATCGACGGCGGGCGTCGAACTGCTCCGGCTCCATCATCTCGCGAGCGAGGCGACGTCGATGGAAGCGACCCTGGAAGAGCACTCGCCGCAGCGCGCGTTCGCACAGCGCATCGCCTTCGATCTCGCCCGGCTCGAGACGACCGAACGGCGTGCCGCCGAGTTCCGTCTGAGCGGCCCAGCCGCAGCGGACGAGATCGCACGACTGGGGAACGCGATCCCGAGGAGCGTCTATCTCGACGATCTGACCATCGACCGTCAGTCGATCCGTTTGCGCGGGCGCTCGCCGTCGCTCGACCGCATCGGCGATGCGATGACGTCGCTCGATCGGGCCTTTCCCGGCCGTCGGGCGATTCTCGGCGATCTGAACGACCGCAGCGAGGAGGCGGGTCTCGCCTTCACGGCCGAACTCGGCGAAGATTCCGCTCGTCCGGCCGCCGCCGTCCCCGTGCACGAGCCCCCGCGGGGCCTCGCGCGGTGAACCGAACGGAGATCGACGTTGCGCGGATGATCCGCATCGCGAGCGCGCTGCTGGCCGTCTGCGCCGTCGTGCTCGCGATCGTGCAGTTCGAACCGGCGATCTTCGCTGCGAACGCACGGATCGCGAGCGACACGGGCGCTCTGCGCTCCGATGACGTCGCGTTCTCGAGCCTCGCGCAGCTCGAGCGAAAACGGCAACTTCTGCTCATACGCTACGGCCGCTCTCCCGGCGGCGTCGAAGCGGGTTTCTTACGCGAACTGGGCGGCATCGCGAGGCGCCACGGCGTTCGCGTCATCGCGACGTCATTCAAGCGAGACGTCACGGCCGCGACGGAGACGGCGGGAGATCCGGGCGAAGGCGACGCGGACGCGCGCTTCTTCACCCGCGACTCGCTCAGCGTGACGCTGCGGGGACCGTACGCACGAACGCTCGCCGCGATCGCCGATCTTTCGACGGGAGCGCGCTTCGTTCGCGTCGATCGCCCGAACGTCACACGCGACGAGGCCGGCGTCGTTGCCGTCGTTCCGCTCGCGCTCCTCGTGCCGGTCGGAGCCGCACCGTGACGTCGCGATACCGGTTCGCCTGCTTTCTCGTCTCGGCCGGGTGTTATACCGCGTGGCTCCTCCCGCTCGCCGTCGGCTCACCGGCCCAGGGCTTCCACTCGGCGATCGGCCCGGTGCGCCCGTTCGCGCCACCCGCGCGGCCGCCGCGGCTCTTCATCGCGCGCGATCCGTTCGAGCCGGCGCCGCCGGGTCGCTCGGACGGAAGCGCGGCACGCCCCGTCGCGGCTGCGGCCGCGAACGCCGCGCCGTTCGACGTCGCGGACGAGGGCCGCTCCAACGCTGCGCCGTCGAACGGTATCGACGTGCCCGACATCGGCGGCGACCTCGCATCGGCATCCGGTCAAGGCGATCCGATGCGCGACGTCGTCCTCAAAGCGACGATCGTCGGCGCGCGGGCCGTAGCCTACGTTCAGAACGGCGGCATGCTCGACATCGTCCGCGTCGGCGATCGGCTCGGTCCCCGCCGTATCGTGCGGATCGATCTCCAGGGGATCGTCTTCGACGATGCTTCCCGACTCGATCTGAGCGGCGGCTTCCGCGCGCCGGCCGCTCCGAAGACGACCGAGCACGCGATCACGATCGAAGATCTGCGGCGCGAACTCGGCCGGCTCCGGCGACGCGACGGTGCGGCGGTGCGAGCCGTCACGCCGGCAGCGGCGCCGCATGCGCCGACCGACTTCCTCACGCCGTCGCCCGAGCCGTACCCGACGGTCGCGCCGCTGCCGTCGATCGACCCGCGGGGGCGATTGCCGGATGCGAATCCGACGGTGGACACGCGCGGCCCGACGCCATATCCCGTCCCCGGCATCGACCGGTAGGAGCCGTATGATTCGTTTGTGCTATCGGACGCTCGCCGCCGCCGCGACGCTCTCGACGTTCGCAGCTCTCGTGCCGCCGGCCGCCTCGCTCGCGGGCCCGGCCTCGGCGCGCATCTCGCTCGACGTCCGGGATCTCGACCTCTACGACGCCGTCCGGCTGCTCGCGACGCAGGCCGACGTCAACGTCGTCGTCGACTCCTCGGTCGCCCACCATCCGGTGACCCTGCGTCTCCAGGGCGTCCGTTTCGATGAGGCGCTCGCGACGCTCGCGCAGACGAACGATCTCGAGAGCGTCCGCGTCGGCAACGTCACGTATCTCGGGCCGGCCGACGTGATGAATCGTCGCTATCCGGGGCGTGAGGGGAGCGTACGGACGCGCGTGTTTCCCCTGCGCTCGGCCGTCCCGCAAGACGTCGCGCACGGGCTCGACGGCATTTTGCCGCACGGGACCGTCATCGTTCCGGACGCTCGAACCTCGAGCGTGGTCGTCACGGCGACCCCGGCGACGCTCGATCGGGCGCGCGATCTGATCCGGGCACTCGACGCGCCGAACTCGGTGCAGAGCGCATCCTTCTCGATGCGATTCGCGAAGGCGGCCGACGTCGTCCACACGTTGCAGAGTTCGCTTGCGATCGTTCCGCCGTCGAGCGCCTACGCGAGCGACGATCAGAACGCCGTCGTGCTCGCCGGCCCGGCGGATTTCCTCGCGCAGGCCGGGGCGTTGATCGCGCGACTCGATCGGCCGGGCCGGCAAGTCCGCTACGACGTCGAGGTGACGGATATCAATCCGCTCAACGACACGGGCAACGTCGGATTCCTGTACCGAGGTCTCTCGGTCGGCGGCTCCGGTGGCACGCCGCAGATCGGTTCGACCGTGCTGACCTTTCCGGTCAAGACGCTGTCGGTCGACGCCACCTTGAATGCGCTCGTGACGCAGGGGCGCGCGCAGGTCCTCGCCCGTCCCAACATCTCGACGATGAACAACGTTCCGGCCTCACTGCTCGTCGGAGAACAGTATCCGATCGTCTATTTCGACGCGCGCACGGGCACGCAGCAGGTTCAATTCGTCAACATCGGTGTCAACTTGAACGTCACGCCCACGATCGGCGACGATGGCGAAGTCGTCACCGATCTCGAAACCGATTATAGCCAGATCATCGGTACGGCGGCCGGCGGCTTCCCGCGCATCGGCACGCGTAAGGCGCAGTCGCGCTTGCGCGTGCGCGACGGCGAAACGATCGTCATCGCGGGACTCTTCTCCGATGTCGATTCATCGACGATCACGAAAGTGCCGTTTCTCGGCGACGTGCCGATCCTCGGAGAGTTCTTCAAGAACCGTCAATACGCGCATAGCAAGGACGAAGTGATCTTCCTGCTCACGCCGCACATCGTAACGAGCGAAAATCAGAACAGCCGGCTCTTACCGGAGCTGAAATGAGCGAGCGGTCGATGACCATTCCTTACCTCACGTCCGTCCGGGTGCTGACATCCGCCGGGCCGTATCGTGCCGGGCAGTTGCTTGCCATCGCCTATATCGATCCGACGCTCGGCCGGCTGCTCGCGCACGCGATCCCCTCACCGCCCCTCGCGAGCGAGCGCGGGCCCGCGATCGTTCCCGAGACGATCTCGGCGACGGTCCTCTACGATGCCGAGCCGTACCGGGTGGGCGACGTCGTCACGTTATCGTTCATCGATCCTGCGATCGCGCGCATCCATCTGAGCCTCGGAGCCTCGCTCGGAGCCGCGTCACGCACGTCGTCCGCGTCGACGGGTGCGGCGGCCGAGGCTTGCGAGGAGCGAGCGCTGCCGCAACCCGTTTCGGCGCTACGACTGGGCCTCGTGCCCACGGGTTCAGCCGTCGGCTCGGACGAGGACGTGCGTCGCACGGCGGCGCCGTCGCGACGGGACGAAGAATCGCCGGCGGAAGCGGCGTTCGGCGCCGTCGTCATCACGAGCGGCGGCGACCGACGCATCGAGGCTCCGGCGGTCGCGGCTCCGCGGGCGCTCGTCGCCGCGGACGCGGTGGATGCGCCTCGCGCCGAGTCGCAGCGCACGCTCGGGCTGCGACTCGCATGGAGCGTGGATCGTGCGACCCGTTTCGTCAAAGTCGTCGACCGGCTGTTCACGGTCGATCGGCTCGGCTGGTACCGGCACGTACTCGCGAATCGCCTGCTCGTCGCCGAGGAACTGAGCGATCTCGGCGATCGTAACGCACGGCCGGCCGACCTGGAAGCCGCATCGGCGGCCCTCAGGCAGCTGCGCACGAGCGGTCTCGACGCTCTCGGCGCACCGCTGCTCGCTTCGTATCTGCCCGGCTTTTGCGTGACGAGCGAGTGGCTCGCGACCCTCGAGAACGGCGACCACGTTCGCGCTTCGCGCGCGTTTGCGCGGGCGGAGGCGACGCTCGCCGGAGAGCCGGCGGACGATCGGGCCGCGCGGCAGACGAGCCTCGCGTCGGCCGTCATTCCGCTTCCCGACGAATTGATCGGACGGTACGAACGGTCCGCGCATGTCACGCCGGAGACGACATTCGAATTTTTGCCATCCCTCATACCGACGACGGCGGCCGACGCCGAGGTCTCGGTCGCGCTCGAACACTATCGCCGAACGCTCGGCGACCTGTTCTCACAGATCGGTCCGGGCGCACAGGAAGTGCGTATTCGCCAGATGGCACAGCCGTGCCCGGCGCTGGACGACCGGCTCTGGCTACTCGCCGGTTCCGTCCAACAATCGCTCGCCACACGCGAGGTCGCCCGAGGAGCGTGACCCCATGGAGCTATCGAGTGCTTTGCCGACCTTGGGCACGATCGCGCTCGCGGCTGGTCTCTTGATGCCATTCCGCGATGGACGGCACGGGCGACGAGCGACGCTTCGCGAAGGACCGCCGGTCCGTGCGATCTTCACGTTCGACCCGCAGGCGACGGCCGCAGGCGATCGCCTCATCGGCCCGGACCCTGTCGCGACCCACGCGGTAGCGACGCACGCCGTAGCGACCGACGTGGTTTCGAACGACGTGCTGCCGACGGAGCCGGGACGACCGGACGCACGGCCGGCGCAGGGGTCGAACTCGGCGAACGCGCCGGCGCCGAGTGATCTGCCCGCTGGCTCGATCGCTGCCGTTCCGGCGGCAGAGGCGTCCGTCTCCGATCGGTCGGCGACGTCGCTGCAGCGGCGCGAAATGCCCGAGCGCGAGGCTCGACCCCTCGATGCGGCACCCTCCGCCGTCGCGGTCCGCTACCCTCGCGCGGTCGCCGTGGCGACTCCGTCCGAGCGCGACCGTGCGGCGCTTGCGAGCGCCGGTCGAACCACAACGCTCGCGGAGGATTGCGAACGCTCGGGCGTCGAGCCGCAGCCGCTCCCACCGGAGTGCGCCGATGAGGTGCGGCGGCCGCGCCGCCTGCGCCGGCCGCTCGAGACGATCCGACGGTTCCTACGCCACGCGGTCTCCTGGACCGACGTCGAAGCCGACACGGCCGCGGAATCACCCCGATCGAGGTCCCTTGAGGACGACGGCGGCGCGCGTGCCGCGGCATCTCCCGCGATCGCCATACCGATCGAGCGGGGTGACGATGCGCCTGCGTTTCAGTCGGTATTGAAAGAGGTACGCGAGTCGTTCTCGTTGCGTCCATCGCCGCCGTCGGACGAGGCGCCTCGCTCAATCGCTCCACCCGACGGCCCCGTCCTCGTCGCGGACGCCGCTCTCCCTTCGCCGCCGACCTTCGAGGGCGAAGCGCAGCCCGTCGCACCGATTGGCGTCTCGGCGATCGTCACCGCGGATCGTGTCGAGACGGAGCCTCCTCTCGGGAGGCCCGCCACGCGCGATGACGATCGCCCGGCGGTCGAGCATGCCGTGACGGGACGGCCGCGTCCCAACCGGGCCGTCCCGGTGACGCGGCTGCCGTTGCGGCCGGTCGTCGACACGATATGCTGGACCGAACGGCTCGTGCCACCCGAATCGGATTGCTCGCGCGATCGGCGTCTCGTCATTCTGCGAGCCTGCGCCGATGGACCCGAGCGACGCGCGACGGCGGCGCTGATCGGCGCATGGTTCGAGGAACGCGGCGAACTGCGGACGATTGCCCTGCGCGCGCTCGTGAAGTGTGAAGAGACCGCCGAGACGGTCTCAGCCTTTCGAGATGCCATACGGAACGGGACCGACGACGAGCGTGCGATTGCAATCGACGGCCTCGCCGCGAGCGGCCTGACGCGCGAAATGGAGATCGCCCTCGGCGACCGAGTCGACGCGATCGTCGCCCGCGCGCTCCTCGCGCTCGAGCCTTCGCGATGCCGGGAAGAACATGTGCGGCGCCTCGACCGGCACCTCGAACCGATTCGCCGGGACGCGATCCTCGAGTTGTTGGCCGGAGTCTACGAATGAACGACGCGCTCGAAGCGATCGGGAACGCGGACATCATCTTCGATGCGATCGTCGCAGCCCGCCGGCGACAGGCCTCCGACGTCCATGTGGAACCTGGCGAAGGCATCGCGATGCGTATCTTTACGAGCGTCGAGCGGCTTCCGCGGTCCGCCGTCGGTCAGGGAGCGATCGAGGCTTTCCTCGAGATCACGTTCGACCGCCTCGCCAAGGTGCGTCTCGAGAAGATCGGGATGTCGGACGCAACCTACGATCATCTGCGGGCGGGAGCGATCCGCATCCATGCCTCACGCGGCAGAACGGGCCCGCGCCTTGCGATCCGCCTCCTTGCGCGATCGATTCCCGATCTCGAGAGTCTCCGCTTGCCGGAAGTGGTTTACCGGTTTACCGAATGGCGCTCGGGCCTCGTTCTCGTCTGCGGGCCGACGGGCTCGGGCAAATCCACGACGATCGCGTCGATCCTCGACCGCATCAACACGACGTCGGCCCAGCACATCGTGACCTTCGAAGATCCGGTGGAGTACGTCCACCGGTGGTCGCGCTCGATCATCACGCAGTATGAGGTCGGTCGCGACGTCGCGTCGTTTGCGGAAGGCGTGCGCGGTTCGCTGCGCGCGGATCCCGACGTCCTCTTCATCGGCGAGCTCAGGACGGTCGAGACCGTCGCGGCCTGCCTGCAAGCAGCCGAGAGCGGTCACCTCGTCTTCGCGGCGCTGCACACACCACCGGAGACGCCGCAAGCGGTCAATCGTTTGATCGGGCTCTTCCCATCCGAAGAACAGGATCGCGCTCGGGCACGCCTCTCCGAGGCCTTGCGCGCCGCCGTCGGCCTGCGATTGCTTCCGCTCATCGACGGCTCCGGACTTCGCGCCGCGACCGAGATCCTGATCGGCACCGACGCCGTCCGACGCTTGATCCGCGACGGCTCGATCCACCAACTTCGCTCGACGATCGCGTCATCGCGCAAAGACGGCATGCAAACCCTGGAATCGCATCTGACGGAACTGGTCGAGCAGGGGGAGATCGACGTCGTCGCCGCTCGAGCCGCCTCGCATTACCCGGACGACATTCGCGAGCCGATGGGATACCGGCGCCGGTGATCCGGCCGAACCAACGCTTCGACGCGTCGCCGTACGGTGAAGCTCCGGGCGAAGCGGCAACCTCGAGGCTGCTCCTGCGCGCGGCACGCGAAATGGAGCGTGAACGTTCGTTCGAGCGTGATCGTGCGGAGCGCCTCGTATCGCTGCACGCTGCCTTCACGGCGATCGCGAGTGCGGTCGCTCCAGCCGACGTGATCGCAACGATCCTGCGCTCCGCTCGAAAGCCGCTCGGCTTCGAGCGCGCGATCTGGATGGCAGTCGAGAGCGCGACGGTCACGATACGATACGTACTCGACGGCAGCGACGTCATCGATCCCAGCGATGAGGCTGTCGAGTTCGACCGGTCGAGTGTGATCGCGCGACTCTTACGGCATCCGACCGGCCGCGAGACAGGTGAGGCGGGCGACCTCGGGTCGCCGCTCGTCGACGTTCGCTCGTGGTACGCTTTGATTCCCATTCTCCACGCGGGCGAGATCGTCGCTCTCCTCTATGTCGATGGTCATTCCTCGCCATCGGCCGCAGGATCGACCTCGGAGGCGGAGCGGCTTCAGGCTCTCGTGAGCATCGGGACGATCGCCCTCGACAACGCGACGCTCCTCGAGCGAACGCAGCGTCTCGCTAGCCGCGACCCGTTGACGGGCCTCTACAACCGCCGGGCGTTCAACGAGCGACTGCAAGAACATCTGAGTGCGGCGACCCGCGGGATACCCTTCGTCTTCGCGATCATCGACATCGACGATTTCAAGAAGATCAACGACACGCGCGGTCACGCGCAAGGCGATACGGAACTCAAACGCCTCGCCCAGACCATCCTCTCCACTTCTCGTCCGCACGACGTCGTCGGGCGCTTTGCGGGCGACGAGTTCGTCGTCGTCTTGAGCGATGTCGAAGCGAGAGATGCCGACGGCATGGTGGCTCGCCTCTCCGCGCACCTGCGGGCAGCCGGTCTTCGGTGCTCCATCGGTGCCGCGCTCGCGCCCGAATGCGACGGATACGAAGCCCTCTTTGCGGCAGCCGATCGCGCTCTCTACCGCACGAAACACCGTGGCAAAGACGGCTACACGATCGCGACCTCCGCGCGATCGCACGGGTGCGGATCGAGCGATGAGGAGCCCCTCGACCGGTCCAAGTAAAATACCCCACCGGTCAAGGCGGGGTATTTTTGATTTGGCGCTGACCTACTCTCGCGGGACCCTGCGGTCCGACTACCATCGGCGCTGGTGGTCTTAACTGCCGTGTTCGGTACGGGAACGGGTGGAACCCCACCGCTATCGGCGCCAAAAAGCGATCTCGCTCGGCGTGCGCGGAGCGCAACAGCCGGCGAACAGCTGCATAGGGAAGAACTTTCAGTGCCAAACGACAGCGTAGCGTATTAAAATATTCGGGCTATTAGTACCGGTCAGCTCCACACCTTGACGATGCTTCCACCCCCGGCCTATCAACGTGGTAGTCTACCACGACCCTTAACCCTTACGGGATTGAGATCTCATCTTGAAGCCAGTTTCACGCTTATATGCCTTCAGCGTTTATCTGATCCGAACGTAGCTACCCGGCTGTACTCCTGGTGGAATAACCGGTTCACCAGCGGTTCGTTCAACCCGGTCCTCTCGTACTAGGGTCGACACTCCTCAAATCTCCTACGCCCACGGCGGATAGGGACCGAACTGTCTCACGACGTTCTGAACCCAGATCGCGTACCGCTTTAATGGGCGAACAGCCCAACCCTTGGGACCTACTACAGCCCCAGGATGCGAC
>JAABUX010000324.1_pt1 | contig 81464 bp, 61 predicted proteins | sample 5561851 | NCBI WGS metagenome assembly JAABUX01 (sample SAMN10711883, study PRJNA513361) | rock metagenome | isolation source: Antarctica rocks | place: Antarctica: Victoria Land, Richard Nunatak red sandstone | collected 2016-01-03 | reverse complement strand
GGCGGGTCACAATGCGAAATTTCCAATCTCCGACGGCTGGGTTTTCCGGGGCGGGTCACTCTGGTGAACCGTAAGGATTGCCTATTCATAAGCTCCGGCGGCATCTGCTCCGCGAAACATGCATGTGCATCCGTTCTAATGCGTGACTGTGATTGCAGAGTAGCTCTCACACCTCAACGTTTTCATACTGGTCTCGCCCAAAGAACGCATCCGGCTTCAGTTTCAATTTGTAATCTCGAACTCAAGCAGGCCTGGAGGGTATGCGTCACCCCGGATAGCGCAACCTCATTATCTCGCCTCCGACCCGGCGGCTCTCTTTAGAAAAAGGCAATGTTGCGTATAGGTTTGTATAGAGGCAGATCACGGGCGGCAACGATGCCCCCTTGCAGCGTAAAATTCAGGTCCGTTGCGGGTACATGCGTGCGCAGCAAACATGTTTTCTACCTTCCGCATAGGCGAGTAGAGCACAGTCGTATTGGCGAGTATTCGCTCAGGCTGAGCCTACTCAGGCCCCGTCTCGTTCCATAGAAAGGCAAGCTCGTCTGTTTGGTCCGCAATCTCCTGCGCGAGAGAGACGCCTGCGCTGTGACCGCCGCTCAGGCTGTAGTGCAGCAGCACGGGCCGTGCGCTTGCGCCCTGACCCGCGTCCTCATTTGATACGGCCGCCTGCATGCGCGCCGTCATCTTGCGGGCATGTAAGGGCGCCACCCGCGTATCGCTGTCCCCGGTAAAAAACATGATCGCCGGATACGTGGTCCCGGGCTTCACATGCTGGTATGGCGAGTAGTGGGCGATATACGGGTACTCCGCTGGGATATCCGTGTTGCCGTACTCTGTTGTCCATAAGCGGCCAAACTCGAAATGCTGATAGCGCAGCATATCGAGCAGCGGGTAACCGCACCAGATCGCGCCCCAAAGCTCCGGGTGTTGGGTCATGGAGACGCCCATGAGCAAACCGCCGTTCGAGCGGCCGCGGATCGCGAAGTGCTTCGGTGATGTATAGCCGTTCTTGATTAGGTATTCGGCCGCCGCGAACCAGTCATCGAACACGTTCTGCTTTTTCTCGAACATCGCGGCTTTGTGCCACGGTTCGCCGTACTCGCTGCCGCCGCGCAGGTTAGGCAGCGCGAACCAGCCGCCATTCTCCAGCCACCAGGCATACTCGGTGTTCCACGCAGGCATTTCGGGCAGGTCGAATCCGCCGTAGCCGGTCATCAACAGGCGTTCGCTTCCATCGCGCTTCAACCCTTTCTTGCCGACGATGAACATGGGAATGCGTGTGCCGTCCTTTGACTTGTAGAAGACCTGGTGCACCTCATAATCTGCCGAAGTGAACGGCACTGCAGGTTGGAAGAAAACGTCGCTTTTGCCTGTTTTTACGCTATAACGATAAGTCGTGGGCGGCAGATTGAACGATTGAAAGGTGTAGAACGCCTCGTCCTGCGCCGGCCGTCCGCTTACACGCGAGCCCGTGCCGATGCCCGGGTAGGTGAGCGAACCGGTCTGTTTTCCATCGAGCGTATAGATTGCGGTTTGCGTTTTGACATCGTGCAGGCGTTGGACAAAAATGCGACCGCCCGCGATGGTGAAGCCTTCCAGCACGTCCTTGCCCTCGGGCACGACCGTCTTCCAGGCGGTCGGCGCATCGCCCGGCTTGAGCTCGACTACTTTACCATTGGACGCTTTGTAATCCGTGCGCAGAAAAAAGCGATCGCCCGCTTCCTGTGCGCTCATGTGCGCCTCGACCCGGTATACCAGCGGGATGAATTCGCTTTTTGGATCGCGCAAATCCTTCACGAGAATGTCTTCACGATTTGCCGGAACGCCGCGCGCAATCGTGAGCAATAGCCAATGCCCGCTATCCGAAACCGAGGCATAGATCAGCGCCATTTCGCCCAGCGGCTCGCCCCTGTACTCCTTGCCGAACAAGAGCGGGTCCTGCGCAGCGGGCGCGCCGAAAGCATGGTAGTGCACGGTCGTGCCGTCATGCGAAAAACGCGCGTAGTACAGGCCTTTGCCGTCGGGCGCGAGCGAAACGCCGGAGTAGCGGGCCAGCGGCAGCGTGTCCGGCATGTCCTCGCGCGTGTCGACGACGCGTGTTCGATAGACTGCCTCATCCGCGCCGCCATGGCGGACTTCGTAGACCAGCAATTTGCCATCGTCGGAGATGTCCGCGATGGAGACAGACGTGTTCGCGTCGCCCAGTTTTGCCGGGTCGAGCAGTCGCTGCTCGGCACCCGTGTAGCTGGCGCGCATGTAGATGGACGCCTGGTTTTCCGCGGCGAGCCGCTTTTCATAAAAGTATCGGCCGCCGCGCAGCTCCGGCGTCGTCTCCTCATCCACACGCTCCAGTTTGCCCAGCGCGTCAGCGATCGCGCCTCGGTTTTTCACCTGTGATAGATATTGCGCCGTGTAGGCGTTCTGCTCCTTGATAAACGCGCGTGTTTGCGGGCTGCCCTGGTCTTCAAGCCACTGGTAGGGATCCATCACGGTGTGGCCGCCGATCTGCTGCGCTTGCGGCTTGCTCTCCGTAGTCGGCGGCGCGGGCAGCACGATACCGTTGCCGCCGTGGATTTGCTGTCCAGAGAGGGATACCCCTATTGCCAAAAACCCTGCCAGCGCCAACAACCGCCAAATGGAAATCACAGTTCAACCCGCCTTGTGTATTTATCGGTGAAAGATCATATTAGTCGCAAGATTTCTGTCTACACAGCAGGTGTGCGGACGATTTATTCCCATTCTGGGATGCTCTTCCGCTGCCAACTCACTTCCGTAACCATGTCCGTGCAAAAAGTCAGCGCAAGCGGCTTGTATTGCCCTACCGTACTTGCATGTTCCGTTCCGTGCCTGCCCACAAACGATGGATCTCGACTGCTTTCCTGCTGCTGCTTGTTTTTACATCGAGCACTGCTCACGCGTTTGCCAGCAAGGACGGCAAAGATACGGACCCGAAGAAGCCCAAGCCTGCAAAGCCGCCGCGTGTGCATTCCGTCGTGTTGGCATCGCCAAGAAAGGTGCCTTACTCGAAGACAGGCGATCCGGCCGGCGCGCTACCGAGCGAAACCGATCTCAAAATACGGCCGCTGGTCGTCGATGGCCGCGTTAAGGAGTGGACCACAGGCGAGTCCCACGACGTGACCGATCGCTCCTTTGCTGTGCGTCGCGCCCTGCGTATCAACGATGCCCTGCCGACCGACAAGACGGAGCACTGGGTATGGCAACGTGGCCCGTGGCTGCTGGTGGATCGTACCGCCGGCCACACAGTTCCGCTCAAGCTCCCGGATTACGATCCTTCGGTGTCGGACGTGAGCTGGTTTCGCGATTACGCCGCTTACTGCGGCCTGACCTCAACGGGCAAACAGCTTTACGCCGTGGTGGCGCAGGTTGCCGCGCGCAAGCCGCTGGTCGTGAAGAAGCTTGCTCCATTTGACAGCGCAGCCCCCGTACCGCGGCAGCCTGCAGCCCTGCTACATGGCAGCGGGAGCCGCTGCGGATTACGTTCCAGCCTGCAGGTGGGGCGCCCTCCTCCTTTGACCTGGTCGGCTCCTCTGCCGTGCTGGTGGAGGAAGGCGACAGCGACGACACGCCAACATCTGCTGACAAATCGCCCTAGGCAAGCCGGGTTTGCCTGAAGTACAAGCAGGACTCCGCTCAGCGCTACCATGGAGTCTATGGAAGCTATGGAACTGCTGCTCCTCGATGCTGAAAAGGCGCACGGTCACCTGTGCGCTGGACAGATTCTTGGGGTGCGCATGGCGATGCTTGGATGCGCGCGACTCGGGATCGAGGAGCCCCGCGGAAAGGACCGCAAGCGGCTCGTGACGTTTGTTGAGATCGACCGCTGCGCCACCGATGCCATTGGCGTCGTGACCGGTTGCCGGTTAGGAAAGCGTGCACTTAAGATTCGTGACTGGGGCAAGATGGCGGCCACGTTTGTCGACCTGGCGGACGGCCGGGCTCTCCGCATTGCTGCTACCGAGACCTCAAAACAGCGTGCCCGCGAGCTATACCCCGAGATTGAAAACAAGAACCAGCAGCAGATGCGCGCTTACCGGGAGATGCCCGATGAGGATCTGTTCACCGAGGAATGGGTGCGCGTTGCGCTCGATGCAAAGGAGTTCCCCGGGTACAAGGGCGAGCGCGTCACCTGTGCGGAGTGCGGCGAAGGCATCTCCTACGAACGTTGGACGGTGCGCGACGGGCAAAAGCTATGCCATGGCTGCGCTGATCCCTTCGCGCGCTATTACCAGACATTCAAAGCAGATACTAACAGTCCCTTAGTGGCCAGAGTTGCCATCGAGCCTCGTTGCGATTGTTCTTGATATTACGGATGTAGCGGCCGCAAACAAAGCATTATCGATGCACTAAAGGCGCCACGGAAGGGGCGGTGATCGAGACGGATGCTGCCTCTTCATCGCTGCGATGCATGCGGCGCGCAAAGATGCGCAGCGTTGCCGCGACCGGCACCGCGATCAATGCACCGACTACCCCGGCTATCTCGCCGCCGGCCAAAACCGAAAAAATCTGCAGCAGCGGGTTGATCTCGAGCGACTTGCCCATGATGCGCGGCGCGCTGACATAGTCCTGCGTCAAGCGCCAAAGACCAAGAAACAACACCAGCCAGAGAACATGGGAGTAGCCGGCCAGAATTGCGATGATTACGATCGACACCGCAGCGACAGCTGGTCCCACGACAGGGATGAACTCAAGAAAGCCGGCAATGGGGCTCAGGATAAACGCGTAAGGCACGCCCATCAGACTCAACACAATCGTGAACGCAACTAATGTGAGAACCGCAAGCGTGATCTGTGCGCGAATGTAACTGCCGAGCATGACATTAATGTCGTTCAGCAGACCGCGAATCATTCCCTGTTCCACCGAAGAACGGCCCAGCTTCACCGCGCCTTCCGCGATCTCGAATCCCTGTCTGAGAAAAAACAGGCTAAGGATCGGGATAATCACCAGCCACCAAATGTGCTTTACCGGTTCGGCAATTTTGGCGCCAATAATTCTGCCGTAATCCAGAATGCCGCTCCTGTGACTGACAACGAATTCCTGAGTCTGTTCGACGATCGCCGGCTTGAGGTGATGCGCCTGGCCAAATTGCTGGATCAACTGGCCCGAACCAAGCCGATCGAGGAGAGAAGGAAGACTAGTGGTTAGCTGTTTGCTCTCATCTCCGATGCTTGGACCTGCGATAAAGCCGACACCCACCAGCAAGCCGAGGAGAGCCGCATACACCACCAGAATTGCTTTGCCGCGACCCCGCAGTGGACGCTCCAGCCTGTTGACCAGGGGAACCAGGAAGTAAGCGAAAAGAATGGCGAACAGGAAAAGCGTAAGGGTTTCGCGAGCGGCCCGGAAAAAAGCAAAAACGATAAAGAAAAGCAGCGTTGTTGTGAGTACGCGCGCTGTATGTACATCCCAGAACTGATCCAGAAAAGTTTTGTTGCCTCGACGGATTTCAGGGTCTTGCATGGGCCTGCTCAATCTTGATCAAATAAAGAAGTATGTCACGGGCCATGAACGGGTCACCCGTGACAGTCCAGTGCAGGCAAGCGTTACTGGAGCAAACTCTTAGCTCTTATGGTCAGCAACCGCATCGCTCACCGCGTTCGCCGCTTTTCCAGCCGCGTCCTTGACGTGACCGACAGCTTCGTCCAGCGCACCTTTGCCTTTGACGGCCTTGTCGTCCGTCAGGGAACCTAATCCCTGTTCCAACTTGCCTCCGAGCACACCGCCTGTACCTTTGACACGGTTCTTCGTGCCCCAGTTACCTGCGCGCGCGCCCAACTCATCGGCGGCATCGCCGGTTGTCATTCCCGCACCTTGTTGACCATTCAGAAGCACGTACGCGGCCACACCGAGGCATGCCGCACCTAAAATCCACATGAATTTATTCATATCCGTCACACTCCGTTTCCGTAGGGATGCGGAGCCAGCGCCGAGAGATGGCCAGCGCTTCGCAGGAGTCAACCTCAAAACGTCAATGCTGCTGACGTCCACTCATCCACTGACTGAGGATGGCGCCGCGATCACCCACCACCACGAAGCCGCTCAGCACAGGGTTTGTGCCGCCTTCACCGGCGAGTGGACCCAGGGCTTCCGGCGCGAAGCGAAGATCGCGGAACAATACCGTGTGCGCGCCAGGCGGTAGAGACGCCATGTCGCCCGGCGGTGAGATCGAGCCAAGATCTTCGGTTAGCGGCCAACTCGACCAGTCCCCGTATACGCGCCCCAGATAGCTCGCCTTTGCCGCGGCCACTGCGGCGGTAACCGGTCGCTTTGGGGTGACATCCCCTGGATCTACATTGTCGTGCAGGGTACGTACAACAGCCGATTGATAACCGCTCTGTGTCTCGGCCAGTACGTGCCAGGTAAAGGGATCGCCCATCACCGGCTCGGCTGCAAGGCGGAGAAGCGGCTCGCGCGTGTTCGCGAGGCTTCCGGCCTGCTCAACTAATCGGATGGCATGCGCGTGTTCAGCGCCGCGCACGGTGTACAGCAGCGCCGCGCCTACCAGTGCCGCGATGGCCCAGCTCCGACCACGCAACTGGCCCGGTTGCCGCCGGCGCATCTCGCCTTCTACCAGCCCTAGCAGCGCCGGCACGATCAAGCCGAGCACCAGCACGGCAAACAGCACCGGCTCGAAAATGAACACGGTGCTCCACGCATACCAGTGCGCGTCGAATGGAAAAAAAGGCCGCAGCCCGTAGTTGTTGGTGTAGTCGAGGAAGAGATGGCTGAAATCTGCCACCAGCGCCAGCAGCCAGACCCAGACCCATCGAACCGGCTGCAACGGAGGTCTCCCCAGCTTCGAGCGGAGCGCCGCGATGCTCCAAACGACGCCCGTGACCGCAAGCGCCATCAATGGAGCGCCCACCAACGTGTGGGTGAAGCCGCGGTGATGACAGAATCCGAACACTGGGCCACCGAAGGCGGCCACTACGTCAACGTCCGGCGCTTCGGCCGCGAGCGTCATGGCCAGAGTGGCGTAGGCGGTTTTGCGATTGAAGCCTGCACGCCCAAGGCAGGCGCCTGTCAGGAAGTGGGTGACCGGATCCATGTGTTTCCAGCATGCACTCCCCGCCTCGATCGCGCCAGCTTTACTATGTCTGAGGAGAGGGCCGATGCCGAAACAAATTGCCCCACGGTCTACCCCGCACTCCCGCCATGAGGACGAAAATCGCCTGCATGCACTGCGCGCCGAATTGCGCCACCACGAGTACCAGTACTACGTGCTGGACGCACCGGAGATCGACGACTTGCAGTACGACGCCCTGATGCACGAGTTGCAGGCGATCGAGACAGTACACCCGGAGTGGGTTACGCCTGATTCCCCTACGCAGCGCGTCGGCGGTAAGGCGGTGGAGGGTTTCAGCAAGGTCGCGCATTCGAGGCCCATGCTCTCGCTCGACAACGTGAACTCAGAAGCGGAGCTGCGTGAGTGGGATCGGCGAGTGCGCGAGCTCGCCGGGGCGAGCGCCGAGATCAGCTATGTGTGCGAGTACAAGCTGGATGGGCTTTCGATGGCGCTGCACTACGGAGCTGAAAACGGTGCAGAGACGCGGTTGGGGCGCGGGCTCACGCGCGGCGACGGTTCCATCGGTGAAGATGTGACCGGCAATGTGCGCACGATTCGTTCCGTTCCGCTCGTTATTTCGCCCGAACGCCTGCACAAGGCCGGCCTGCCTGCGCAGTTCGAGGTACGTGGCGAGGTCGTGATGCCTATTGCGGGTTTTCTCAAAATGAATGAAGAGCGCGAGTCGCTCGGGCAAGCGCCCGCGGCCAACCCCCGCAACGCCGCCGCAGGTACTATTCGTACGCTTGAGCCGAATATCGTGTCGCAGCGACGGCTCGATTTCTATGCGTACTTTGCGCTTACGCCTGAAGGTGAGCCGCTATTTCCGGAGCAGGGGCAGGCACTCGACGGGCTGACGGCGGCAGGCTTCCGCGTGAACCCGCATCGTGAAGCGATTCGCGATATTGGCAAGCTGCTTGCGTTTATTGAAAAGGCGGAAGCGAATCGCAGCAGTCTGGGTTACGAAATCGACGGAGTGGTCATCAAGCTCAATGCAACCGCCCTGCAGCGCCGCCTGGGGTACACGGGCAAGGCTCCGCGCTGGGCCGTGGCGTACAAATTCGCTTCGCGATTCGCCATCACGCAGGTGGAGGACATCAAGGTGCAGGTCGGGCGCACGGGCAAGCTCACGCCGGTTGCCGTGCTTGCGCCGGTCGCGATTGGCGGCATTACCGTGGCGCGGGCGACCCTGCACAATGCTGATGAGATCGAGCGCCTTGGCTTATTGATCGGTGATTCTGTGCGCGTGGAGCGGGGCGGCGATGTGATTCCCAAAGTTGTCGGCGTAGTGGACGATAAGGACCACCCGCGAGGAACCCGCAAGTTCGAGTTCCCCGAGCACTGCCCGGTGTGCGGGGCGGAGATTAAACGGACGCCAGGCGAGGCCGACCATCGCTGCGTCAACGCGACCTGCCCGGCGCGCGTTGCGGGCAGCTTGCTCCACTTCGCCTCGCGTGGGGTGATGAACATCGAAGGCCTGGGTGAGGCGGTTGTGGCGCAACTGCTTGAGCGCGGGCTCGTGCACTCGGTTGCCGACATCTATGCGCTTACCGAAGAGCAGTTGCTCTCGCTCGAACGCATCGGCAAGAAAACCGCCGACGCATTGCTGGCGGAGATTGCAAAGTCACGCTCCTCGCCGCTCTCGCGTGTACTCTTCGGCCTGAGCATCCGATTTGTCGGCGAGCGCACGGCGGAGCTGCTGGCCGAAGAGTTCGGGTCCATGGATGCTTTGGTAAACGCGTCACAAAAAGAGCTGGAGCGCGTGAACGAGGTAGGCCCGCGCGTGTCGGAGAGTATCCGCGAGTTTTTCTCGGAGGAGTCAAACCGCAAGCTCGTTGAAGACCTGCGCGCTGCCGGCTTGCAGTTCACCGCAACCAAGCGCGAGCGCACCGACCAATTGGCCGGCCTCACCTTCGTCCTGACCGGAACGCTCCCCACACTTACCCGCGAGCAGGCGAAAGAAAAAATTGAGAGCGCCGGCGGTAAAGTTTCGGGGACAGTTAGTAAGAAAACGAACTACGTCGTCGCAGGCGAGGAAGCCGGCTCTAAATTAGACAAGGCTCAGCAGCTCGGCATCCCCGTCCTCGACGAACCCGCCCTGCTCGCCCTCACCGGAGGTAAACTTCTGTCAGGATCAGATGGGGGCGAAAGTGGAACTTGACCTCGCACAACAACGCCGGCAGGCACACGTTCTGCTCGATACCCTGCCCGGCCAGAAACTATCTGCTGTGTACTCCCTGCTGGAGGTTTTGGCGGAGCCGCTTGACAGTTATCTCGCTTCCGTTTCTTTCGAGGACGAGGAGCTCACGCCGGAGATGATCGCCACGCTTGAAGAAGCGAATGCCTCGCTGAGCCGTGGCGAGAGATGTTCGCACGAATCGACCGTTCAGGAAGTGCAGGATAGGGCTTAGGTTGGTATAGGTTTCCATTCACTGGTCAGATAAGGCGCGAGCCGATGTTCGATCTACCGATCGCAAGACCGCTCTCGACATCCTACACTGCATCGACCGCTTCAGCGCACTCCGCATTGGGGATATAAAAGAGCTCACGTTTGCGCTGCGGCGACTATCCCATCTTCTTCGATCTTGACGGAGTAAGGAGTATAGACATAGCCTCCGCCAAGCACCGTAGCTTCACATATCGATAATTGCGAGACTGTGCTTTTACTTACACTCCCTATTGAGTTTCTCCATACTTTCCGATCCAGCCAGGAGGCTCTTTCTCCAAAACGCCATTAACTTTGACTCCTCGCTCGTGCGCCCAGCGATAACCCCACATCATTCCGTATTTGGTGACCAAACTATCCGGAATCTGGTAAGCGGGGTTTACCTCTGCATCCTGCAAAGACACGAACTTATAACCCTTCTTGACAAACATCCGGAGTATCTGTCCGATGAGGTCTGCATTTAACCTGCTGTCATGCAGGAGCATGATTTGAGGCGGCTCATAGCCCAAAACTTGCTTGTTCAAGGCAGCATAGTAGTCAATCTCCTCAGACGTGTAGGCCAGATAAGCTGACCGCAGCTTTGCGGCAGCAGTATCATTATGTCTGGCGAGCATTTTGATATACACGGAGTTAAAAAAGTAATCTTCGGTATCAATCGTGCATGGTGCTAACCGATAGCCGCGGTGGGCAAGAAAATTGGCGATTTCGTCGTGCTTCTGCTTGGTGTCGCCCGTGTCGTTGTATGGAAAGCGAAAGAAGATCTGCGGTGATTGAGTTTTTCGCTCCATCAAAGGGCGAAAAGTTCTTTCGCCTTTAATAATTTCCGCCTCAAACTCTTCTTCTGAAACGTCGCTGTAGTTCTGGTGCGAGTAGGTGTGATTTCCCAAGTCGAAGCCTTGTTTCATCCACAATTTCAGAATACTCGGTCCGGCCGCTCCAAGCTGTTGCACGCCCGATTCGATAACAAAGCCCGTTGCAGGAGCATGATGCCTTTTCAAGGCCGATAGAAGAGTTCGATTCACAGATCCAGCCATCCTCACGGCTTGGGAGGAGGACGCGGGCTTGTCATCCCCGGCGTAAGGCAAATCGTCGATCGTCATCTCGACCGTTCGCCCCTGTGACATACCGGCAAGCGGCCTAGAGAGGAACAGCACAATGAGCACCCATCGCAGCAAGACCATGCCGCAAGCTAGCACCGTCGACGCAGCAGATCAAGCGCGGATGCGCCGCTACTGGCGCGGCGCGAAATACCCGGTTCGCGAACGCACCTGATACTTCCGATCCAGACAAAACAGATAGATCGTCCGAAACGCACCATTTGCCGCGAAGTCCGCGGGCTTGTAACTTAGCGCGTACTGCGACCTTAGCTCCTGCTGGATTTGCGCGAAGCTGTTCGGCATATCCTCGATCTTGTTTGGGTAGAACGCCCTCCCGCCGGTTGCGTCGGCAATTTTTTCGAGCGTGTCGTCGCCGCGGTCGCGGCTGGGGCTTACGTTGGTGCTGATCGCGTACACGCTGGTTTCGGCCCTCTGACATTCCTTGATCGCGTCTTCGATATAGGCATGACTTTGGTTGTCATCGCCGTCCGAGATGACGATGACGGCCTTGCGGGCGGGCTCATGGTGCTCGGTCGCATCCAGCATCTTGTCATGGCAGCCGGTGTAGAGCGCGTCAAACAGCGCGGTGCCGCCGCCGGAGTGCAGTCCGTTGATGCCGGTTGTGAGTGAATCGAGGTTGTTGGTCCAGTCCTGCTTGAAGTCCGGCGTCAGGTCGAAGCCTTCCACGAAGGCCTTGTCGCTCTTGGGGCGGAGAATCTGCAGCAGGAACTCGGTTGCGGCCTGCTGCTCGAAGGCGAAGCGCTGGCGGATGGACGTGCTGGTGTCGATAACCATGCCGACGCGCAGTGGCAGGTTCGTGTCTTGCTCGAAACGATACACCTGCGACGGCGCCTTGCCGTCGTCGAGCAGCGCGAAGTCGCTCTGCTTCAGGTTCTCGATGTAATGTCCGTGACGATCCGTCACCGTAAACGTCAGGTAGACCTCGTTGACCCGCGTCGAAATCGTAAAGGAGGGCTGCTGAGCGCCTGGGTTCACGCCACCCGCGGATGCGCCAGGCTGAGCAGGTTGCGCCGGGGTTTGTGTCTGGGGCTGTGGCTGAGGCTGCGCTGGGATCTGCGTGGCAGGCGTGGGCTGGGCAGTAGCCGGTGCCGCAGGGGTGGCCTGCGCGTGAATACCAGGTGCGGCGGCAAACAGAACAGCAAGGGTGAGCGAGGCAACGGACATCAGAGGCTTCATCGGCGTGCTTCGATTCTACATTTCACGCCGGGGCTTTCCGCTCACTCCGGATCGCCACACCCTCGACAGGTGCTCCGTGTCTCGCTTCAAGACTCGAAAATTACTCCAGCTCAATACCAATTGTGCGAACCCCATCTCAGAAGCGAGACGTAGGGCGCCGCGCTCGCCTCATTCGTCCCCAACGGTCGAAGCATCCTCAGCATCCCGTTCCAGTTCGGCCAGAAACCCGGTCAGCTCGGCAGGCAGGGGCGCGCGAAAGGTGAGCGGCTCGCCGGTGCGTGGGTGCGCGAGCTCAATTTCGGCTGCGTGGAGAAAGTTACGCCCCAGCGACACAGTCTCCAGCGCGCGGCGGCGACTTTTCTTCATCACACGCTGCTCGCCTTCAGCGCGTATCTCATGTGGGGCGCCGTACAGCGTATCCCCAACGACCGGGTGCCCCAATGAGCTTAGGTGCACGCGGATTTGATGCGTTCGCCCGGTTTCGATTCGCACCCGCAGCAGGGTGAACGGGCCGAACCGCGTAGTAAGGCGCCGCTCAACCATATAGTGCGAGATAGCTGTGCGTGCCCCATGGACTCGACGCGTGGTCATGCGCGTTCGGCGAATCGCGTCGCGTCCGATGGGCGCGCTTACCGTGCCGCGGTTGGCTTCCATGTGCCCGTGCACCAGGGTCAAATAAATTTTACGCAGCGCGCGCTCGGCAAACATCGCGCTTAGCTTAGCATGGGCTGCATCGTTGCGTGCCACCAGGATCAGACCGCTGGTTTGCCGGTCGAGTCGGTGCACGATCCCCGGGCGTAACGGGTCGCCGCCGCCGGAGCTGAGCTGGCCTTCCTGACTATAGTGGTGCAGCAGCGCGTTCACGAGCGTGCCTCTGTCGCGGATACCATCAGGCGGGTTCTCCCCCGACGGAAGGACGTCGGTGTCGCCGCTTTCATCGGGTGGAAGCGCCCTATCGCTGCGAGCACCCGCGCCGGCGTGTACCAGCATGCCGGCCGGCTTGTTCACCACGGACATATCCGCGTCTTCATACACGATATCGAGCGGAATCGCTTCCGGTGTCGCTTTGAGAGGCGGCAGCACTGGCTCGCGCAGTACGGCTACGTGCTCGCCGCCTTCGAGCCGCAGCGACGGCTTGGCGCCTGCCCCGTTGACCAGGACGCTTTCCTGCTCCAGCAAGAGCTGCACACGCGAACGGCTTACGCCTTCAAGCTGCGCTGTCAGCCAGCTATCCAGGCGAGTGCCCGCTGCTTCGGCTGGAACTGTATGTTCGGAAACCATAAAGTCCAGCCTAGCAGCAGGCGCTTTCACCGAGAAGAGACGGCCTAACTGGTATGCCCCGGACCATCCAGACCCGAAGGCCAGTCCGGCATGTTGGCGGACGGGGGTGGAGGGGGTGGCGCGTTCGGCGGCAGCAAGTTATGGTGCACCATCCAGGTGCGCAAAAGCATGGGCCAGCCGGCCAGCTCCGGAATGTCTCCACATAAACCGCAGCCGTGGTTAGAAAAATCGAACAGATGCATTTCGACCGGAACCTGCTTTGCCTGGAGCGCGCCGTACATGGCAACGCTGTTACCTACCGGCACGACCGGGTCGCCGGTTGTGGCAAAGATGAAAGTCGGCGGGGTGCCGGTGCTTACGGCGTACTGCGGGGAAAGCTGGTGCTCCATGGCCGGGTCGGGTGCTGCGCCAAGCAGGCTGGTGCGGGAGCCCGAATGCGCGAGCGGCAGCTCCATGCTGATGACCGGGTAAGCGAGAATGGCAAAGTTCGGCTGGCAGTCGAGCCCGCTCAAGCCGGAGTTTGGAGCATCGCTCAGCTTGCACTCAGTGGCCAGCACCGCAGCTAGATGCCCGCCTGCGGATGAGCCCCACACGCCGATACGGTCCGGGTCGATGTTGTAGTCGGAAGCATGCGCGCGGATCATGCGCATCGCCTGCACGCCGTCCTGGATCTCGGTCGGGTACTTATACGGTGCGACGCGGTAGTCGAGCACAAAGGCGGCCACCCCTTGTGCATTCAGCCACTCGGCGTACTGAAATCCCTCATGCCCCAGCGCGATGTTGACGTAACCGCCTCCCGGCAAGATCAGGACCGCCGCGCGCGATGAGCGCTTGATGGGCAAAAAGGGGTAGAGACGCGGTTTGTCCGCCTCGCCTTTACCTAGGGCGCCGGGGGCACCTTGCGGGTACAGGAAGACGGGCACGGGAATTTGCCCATTCGGCGCCGGCGCTAAAGGGGGCGGAGCGGCCGCTTGCGCAAGGGCGGCAGACTGCACCCCGAGAGCACTGAAAAGCAGGGCAATCGCCAGAATGAAACATTGTTGGCGGCAGAGAAGCAAGCGGGCTGATTTCATGCACATACAGATGCCACTCTCCCGTCTTGGGAGTTTGTGTTTTTCTTCAACCCTGGTTCCCGAGTAACCGTGTTACATCACCAAGGCAACGCGCTCAAGCTCGGCCTGCATACAGTCGGTGTCGCAGTGGCCGCCTTCCATGCGGATGACCGCATCCTGAATCTGTTGCGCGTCCGCGCCGTAACCCCGACCGTTCAGGAAAGCAGCCAACAGCTCGGATGCCTGGAAGGAATCTATCTCGGATTGCAGCAAAACCATGCGGAGCGTGCCCAGATCGTAGCTGTTGAACTTTTCCACGCGCTTTTCGTCGCTCATTATTCCGCCTTCTTCGCCCGTAAAAGTTACACGGTTATTTGTAGGAACGGGAAAACCGGCAATACGTTGCCGGCCTTGGCCTTTTTCTTGTCAATGCATTCCCATCCTGCTATTGCGCTTGCTCCTCATCCAGACGACTCGCCTCGGCAATCAGCACTGGGATGCCGTCTCGCACCGGGTAGGCACGCCTGCACAAGTTGCAGACGATGGCTGCCGGTAGCCGCTCGACAAGCGAGCCGTGGCAGACGGGGCACGCCAGCAGTTCGAGAACGGCAGAGGGCAGAATGGGAATGGGAATCGGCATGGCTTATTCTAGGCAGGGAGCGGGGCAGGGCGTCGGGCAAAAGACACTGACCGGGATCGAGAAAGGGCAGCATGCTCAGGGTTGGGCTGACGGGCGGCGTAGGTAGCGGCAAAAGCGCGGTCGCGCTGGTATGGGCCGCTACTGGCGTGCCGGTGCTGGAGGCCGATGCCCTGGGTCGCGCACTGATGCAGCCCGGTGAGCGGGTGCATGCAGCGATTGTGGACGCCTTTGGTACAGGCATGATGCGGCCTGATGGACAATTGGACCGAGCCGCGCTGGCCAGGGAGGCCTTCGCGGGTGGGCGTCTCAAGGAGCTAAACGCAATCGTGCATCCGGCCGTAATCATCGCGCAGGAAGAGAAGCTCCGAGAACTAGCGGCCGAAGGCGAGCATGCGCTGGCCGTGGTCGAGTCGGCGCTGATCTTTGAAGCATCGGGGGAAGCATTGGGGGAAGCGTCGGGGGAAGCATTGGAGGCGCCGTTTGAGAAGGTCTCGCCCGAGCTGCAGCCTACGGTTCCGGGCTGGCGCGAGCGCTTCAGTAAGCTGGTGCTGGTCGCTGCTCCCGCGGCCGTCCGCGTGGAACGGTTTGTAGCGCGCGCAGGCGGGCCCGATGCCGGCGAAGCGGAAAAATCTCAGCTACGGGACGACGCCCGACGGCGCATGGCGGCGCAACTCCCGGACGAGTGGAAGCGCTCGCGCTGCGATTATGTAATCGAGAACGACCGCACTCTGGTCCTGCTGCGACGCGAAGCGCTGCAGGTGCTTGATTGCCTGCGTCATGATGCGTAATTGCAGGGTTAGCCGCTCTGGAGTGGATTCCGTCGCAGGGTATTGTTGAAGGAGGATGCAGCCTGGCCGTGGGCCAACCCAGGCGTTGTCCGGAAGTCTAAGTAGATAAGATTAAACGCGAGGACTTATGATCGCACGACGGTTGTTGTTTACAGTGCTGCTGGTCGGCGGGGTGTGGTATTTCGCCTCCGGGCACAGCGTTCTCCCCGGCTTTGCGCCCACCCATCTGCTGGAAAGCAATGGTTCGACGGTAAGCCGCTCCACCGCGCCCTTGGTGCTCGAAGAAGTCAAAGCCGCGCCCGAGTACGATGCCGAGGAACTGACGAATATCGCGGTCTACAAGCGCCTGCTGCCGTCTGTCGTGAACGTTACTTCAACTTCTCTCGAAATGAATTTTTTCTACGGCATGGTGCCTCAGCAGGGCCAGGGTTCCGGCTTTATTCTCGACCGGCAGGGCCACATCGCGACCAACTATCACGTCATCGCCGACGCCCAGAATATCGAGGTGCAGACCTCGGACAAGCACCGGTACAAGGCGCATATCGTTGGTAAGGACCAGCGGCATGACATCGCCCTGCTGCAGATCGATGCCGCGCCGAACCTTCAGCCGGTGCTGCTGGCCAGCTCGCACGACCTGGTGCCGGGGCAGAAGGTGTACGCCATCGGCAATCCCTTCGGCCTGAACGGGACCATGACGACCGGCATCATTTCGGCTATTCGCTCAATTCGCGGCCCTGCCGGTGGAGAGATCGAGAATGCCATCCAGACCGATGCGGCGATCAATCCGGGCAATTCCGGCGGGCCACTGCTGAACTCGCGCGGCGAGGTTATCGGCATTAACACGCTTATCGCTACCGATCCAAACGCCCAGGTACAAGTAGAGCAGAGCGTGGGTATTGGGTTCGCTATCCCGATCGATACGGCCAAAGCCGTGCTTGCCGACTTTGAGAAGTTCGGCCATTCGCGCCGGCCATCGCTCGGCGTCGTGTCGCTGCCGATCGGCCCAGAACTGGCGCAGCAAATGGGCCTTGCCGCGAACTCCGGCATGCTGCTCCAGCAGACCGTGCCCGGCGGCGCGGCACAGCAGGCAGGCCTGCGCGGCGGGCAGGAGCGCGCGCTGCTCGGCAACATGCAGATCCTGCTCGGCGGCGATTTGCTGGTCGCCATTAATGGAGAGGCTGTCAGCTCAGCTCAGGACATCTCCGACATTATGGACAAGCATCAGGTAGGCGACGCTGTCACGGTGACGTTCTACCGTGGTCAGCGCCGAATGACCGCGCGGTTAATGCTGGGTGAGGCCGGGCAGCAGCAAGCCTAAGCAGAATCTCGCCGGAGTGAGGCTTATCACTCCGGCGTACTCCTTCGATAACTTCCAATTCTGCCTTCCAGTTTTAAGGATTTGAGGTAAACGTCCAGGTGAGTATCTTCTGGCTAGCCGTGAGACCACCTGTTCCGCCGGTGAACCCGACGTAGGCAGTTGTACCGCCAAGTATCTGTGAGATGTCTCCACTCATCTGCCCAGAAACAGATGCTCCTGTGACTGTGTCTTTGAGCATTACAACCAGAGTCTGCCCATCATAGTGTTCGTGGACGGCGATCGTGTCACCGTTGCCGAGCAGAATATTCCAACCGGTAAGATCGATCGCTGGAATCGTTGGGGAATCCCCGTTAAACACCAGTCCAGTAGAGTCCGTTCCTTCCCCGGCATTGTTGTAGGTGTCAAACTTAAGCGCAACACTTTTCTGAATGCCCTGAGGTCCACCCGGCTGATCGGGTCCATAGCCAAGCCCTCCACCGTTCGAACCCAGAGCATACGGACTACTATTTTGAATCGTAAAGGTGATGCCGTCAGCAATAGGAGCTATGCCTGACAACTGAAAGGTAAAGTCATTGTCGAAACGTTGAACGTTCACCGGTGCACTCCAGAAGAAGCTACCAGCCTGGAAGGCTCCTCCGTTGGTGAGTTGAATGCGGCTGTCGTCTGAGTGCGTGACGCTGCCATTCAACGTGAGCCCCGCAACTGAAGTGAAACCGTTGGCGAAATTGATTGTGGGTTGAGTACCTATTGTGTACGTGCCAATCGCCATGCTGCTTTGGCCGGTTGCACTGACTGCAAGTGCCTGGATTGTGAGTGTCGTTCCGACGCTGATGGGTGTGTCATACCGCGCGGATGCCGTAGTTGGCGTGGTGCCGTCCGTCGTGTAATAGACCGCTGCGTCTGGAAAATTGTCCGACAGGGTAACCTGCTGCGGGATAGCGTATGCACCGGAGGCTGGACTGAAAACAGGAGTCGGCGTAAGTAGTGCAACCTTTATGAGTTCTCCATATACGTCGACTTCGTTTTGCGCACCGACAAATACCTGGCCGTCAATTACGAGAGGTACGGTGAATTTGACTGCTGGGCCTGCGCTATCGCGCAGACCGTTCTGATTGCTTGAGTAGAGAAGCTTACTTACATCAGCAGCATCGAAAGCGTAAAGTACGGCAGCGCCGTTATTCCCATAGCCGTCGGAACGAATGGCCCACAACACCCCGCTCTCCGTACCGCTTGATGTGACAACCGGGCTCGCTCCGGGAAATCCCGAGTAAATCTGACTATCAGCCGAGGGTGCCTGGCTAAGCTGCCCATTTGCAAGCCTGAACTGCTTCAGAGTGTCGTTGTTCCCCCAGAAATAGACAGAACCGTTCCAATACGCCGGCGTACTCCAAAGCCCACCTATCTGTCCGCTGATTTCCTGCGCAATCTGATTCGAAGTGGTGTTGAATCCGCCGAGATTATCGCGATCCAATATCTCGATCCGTCCATTCTTTCCCACCTGCACCAGTTCATGAGGATGCGAACCAGGCTGGTCCGGCAGAATAAGAATGCCTCCAGATCCTTGGTCAGTGTCCGATGCGTTCAGTGTTGCTTGATCGAAAGGCGTCCACTCATCTGTTACCTGCAATCCTCCGTTGCTCAAATCCAGGCGCTCGACAGCGTTACCAAAGTCCATGGTATTCGCATAAGGAGTACTGGCGCTGAATGTACCGTTCCCGTTCGGAAAAAACAAGCGGCCGGCAGAGGCGGTTACATCTGCAGCCAGCCCAGCTCCAGATTCCCAGATGCCATTCTCTCCTCCATTGGGGCTCGTGTTGTAGATTCCGGTTTGCTGGAGGGTCACGGCGTCGTAAGCAAACACCCATCCATGATACGGCCCATTGTCGCCATGTGACGCCATAGCGAAATAGACATGTCCGTTAAGCAAAAGCATGCCTACGCGCTCGAGTCCTAGCAGCGGAACGAATGAGACTATGCCGCCCACACTACCCTCGCCTGTTCCAGGCACAGAACCCGTAATGGCGACAGGGCTGCCTGGCTTCTCATTGCCAGTCGTGAGGTCGAGTGCATGCAGGCGCTGCACGCAAGCGCCGTTCTCTTTACTCTTGGCTACAACGTAAATGGTATTGGAGGAAGCATCTATGACAGGTGTGCCCGTAATGCCAACTTCAGGGACGATGTCATGTGTGCCCACATCAGCGCTAGGCACCGTTGTGGCTCCGCTCCCTGCACCATGCGCTGTATCGATCAGGCTTGCTTTCCACAACTGCTGGTTCCCATCAGCATCGAGCGCATAAATGCTGTCGTGCTCTGTCGCGATAAACACGACATTGTGCATGCCGGCTGGAGTGTTTAGATGGGCTACGTACAACGGCTGAGCATAGACATAGCCATCTACCCCGTAAGAGCGCAGCTTGCCAAAACTCGCGTTGTTAACGTTTGCGGGGCCAAGCTGTACTTCGGCCGTGTTTTGGCCTGTGCGGTTTATGTCATATCGCCAAGTTGTTACATTTGATTGAGCAAAAAAGCAAGATGGTATTAGACAGAAAGCAACGGTCGCAAGTAAGACAGGTATTTTAAGCACGACTTCTCCTTTATCTATATCTGCTGGTGTGTTCAGTGCAGGCACCTGGTTCTTCGTCGGTGCCGCCTCAACGCCCAGAGTGGGTGACGACTCGAGCTTGGTTAGGCTCACTACACCCTACAGCTGTTCACGGATTTGTCAGCGCTTTCTTGGCAAGAATTTTTGTGTACTTGGTTCCATAAGTAATGTGGCCTTCTTGTGACTTAAGTGGGTGATAGTCGTTATTTTGCGGCTTTTTGGATAACCTACTCCCTCGAAAGAGGTAAGCTGTTTGGCCTTCAATAAAAGTGGATGCAACAGAACTGGGCCTGGACGCATGCATGCCGCGGCATGCACATACTTTTGTGTGATAGTCGAACGTCAACCTTGGCGCCTGACGTCAAAAAGAAGTCGGGCAGCGTTGGCCGTCGTGCGCGAACCATAATCCGCGGACGATCGGAAATCTGATTTCTACCTGTCCGAAGGTTTGCAGGCCAGCAGCAAAGGATGCGAGACCGCGCTGTGTACTTCAGAACACCCTTTTAGCAAAACTGGAACTGTACCTAGTCATTCGTGATAATTCGATCGAGCTCAATACTTTATAATCGGATTTACGAACAATGCTATTCATTACTTTGGTATTGCCGTTGACACTTTCGTGTAATTGTTAGCTTTAAATACAGTGGTTATTGTCAATTTCACGTAAGCATGGTCCAGATACATACAAGCCTTACCTGTCTGCTTAGAGCTTACTGTGAGGCTTTCGCCTAGCGGCGTCTTATTCCTTGTCACTGCCAGTTCAGAGTACGAAAGTCACAAGCATTACAAGACACATCATGTCGCTTCTTCTAACGCATTTTATTTACAACGGAGCAGCCAGCCTTCTCCGTGAATCGCTTACGCTTGGTGAGACCTTCTACAACTTAAGTGTCACCAGCGCATGCGCCAGCCGCATGCAAATTAAGATTGTGTCGCGCGTCGTAAGCTTTATATCTCTGATCCGGGCGAGTTCGGGCCGTCAACTTGGCGGTAGAAACAATTATCTACCGTGTAATAATCTCCAAATAAATGGATGTTTCTTACACTCACAGAAGACTTTATGCACACGCGTCGAAAAGGCTGCCTGTGCGCCACAATTTATATCAATTTTTTTGGACAGCTCGACCGTTTGTAGCTTTTCGTTGTGTATTATCCGTCTAGAAAGTTCTGCAGTCGCAGTCCCCCGAGTACAAGGCTCAGTGAAACACAATAGGCCAAAGTTGCGCGCCCGGAAATGTTTTCCGGCGCGCTTTCGCAGACTTATGTATGTACTGACCAGCTTCGACTCGTAATTGGCGGAGGTGTACCGCGTTAAACAAAGATCGCAAGAATAGAGGTTGCCGAGTCATAGTCAAGCGTACGTTGTCTTGCTGCTCAGACTACCCGCGGAGATAACTAAGGGTTCTCCACTTCCATTCCCACGGCGCAGTGTAGGAGCTAACGGTACGCTCCTACCTACGCAGTGGAACCTAACATTGAGGATGAGTTATGAAGAATTGTTTCTATGCCGCATTGATGCTTCTCCTTCCTGTAGCGGTGCCTGCATTCGGAACCGTTATCGTTTCCAGCCCGTCAAACGGCACAACTGTAGGTTCCAGCGCCCAGTACACGGCGTCGGCCACGAGCACCTGTCAGCAAGGCGTCACGGCCATGGGCGTCTATGTAGACAACCAGTTGGCGTATATCGCTTATGGTGCCAGCCTGAACACATCACTTCCGATTTCCTCCGGTAGCCACAACACCTATGTGCAGGAGTGGGATCAATGCGGCGGCTCTTCCGGAACCTCGGTACAGGTCACGGCAGGCGGCCAGAGTGGCGTTCATGTGACGCTGCCTGCAGATAACAGTACCGTGAGCAGCAATGTCAGTTTCGTAGCTTCAGCTACAACGAGTTGCGCTCAAGGTGTGGCTGCCATTGGCGTCTATGCAAATAGCCAGCTCATCGGTGTGTCGCAAGGCGCTACATTGAACAAGCAACTCGTCCTGGGGGCTGGGCCGCAGCGGACGGTAGTGCAATCGTGGGATAACTGCGGCTCGTCATCGACACAGCAGATCAATCTTACGGTGCAGGACAGCATTAACAGCGTCAGAGCCAATGCTGTCTCCGATATACAGGCTGCGGGAAATTGGAACCAGTGGGGTGAGTTAGCTCCGGTCTATGATATCTGCAGTCCTTGTGCGGGCGTTAACTGGAACATGACCCAGAATGTCAGCTCCGTCTCCTTGAGCGGCAATGCCACGCGCTTCGATATCGGCGGAAGCGTACCGTATTCGGACGTCTTATGGTCGAACAAAATTATTGGCCAAGGCACCACGAAGAACATGCCCGATATCGATCGTAAAATTCTCCCGAACATACATAACCTGGTGTACGACACTGATGTGTTCGTAACGGATTTTGCGGTGACCCAGGATCTGGAATTCGATGTGAATATGTATCTGGACGGTGCCGGAATGGAGTGGGGAACCGAGTGCAACCATCTCGCCGATGGAGATTGGGATGTCTGGGACAATGTGAATGCTCATTGGGTTTCGACCGGAGTTCCATGCAGTCTCAACAGCAATGCCTGGAATCATGTGACTTTTGAAGCCCAGCGTTTGTCGGATAACTCACTCGTCTACGAGACCATTACCGTGAATGGCGTGACAGCCAATATCAACAAAACCTTCCCTCCGTTTCAGGTTCCTTCGGGCTGGTATGGCATGACTGTGAACTACCAGATGGACGGAAATTATCGAATGGCATCAAATACTACTTACCTGGACAACTTGACTATCAAGTATTGGTAGCCAGTACTTGACCCTCATTCGTTTGCCAGAAATATTGAGCAGACAGGTGGATGCGTCAGAATGCAAACGGACGGATTGTCTGCCCGTCCGTTTGCATTTACCTCATGAGATTCTCGGCTTTCATGGCTCTGCATGCTGCAAGCCGACGAAGTGGGAAACACGAACCACAACTTCCGCCTTGGCCAATTCGAGAGGCATAGGAGAGATAACGGTGATACCGCCCAGCAACGCGCTCAGGCTTAGATATGCGTTGCGGTTCGAGTGGAGGAACTCAAGTGGATACTCCGGCTTTCGCGCAAAGGCCTGGTCTGGATCGGCATCGAGCACAAAGCTGATCTGCGGCCGGGGCACCAATCTCATGATTCCCTTGATGTAGAAGCGCGCGGCGGGATTACGCAAGTTCAGGTTCGCTAGTTCGTCGTAGATGAAGCGATCGAAAATGACGACATCGGCCTGTGACCGGAGCGCTGATTTCGCAACTCTGCGGAGCGAGATGGCATCGAGGAGGTAAAGTCCAAGCCGGACAAGTGTCATCAGCGGAGAGCGGATGTTTTTATCCTGGCGCTGAATCGGCGCTTCCGGTGTTCCTACACCGGCGTCGCCCTTGAACAGCTTGTGCCCGGCGCCTTCCCGAAGCTGTTTTAACCGGGCAACGTCGTCCCAGAATGTGATGAGCTTTACCCGCAAGCCATTCTCGTGCAGGCTAGCCTGCAGATTTGCGATCTGGGTGCTTTTTCCCGCGCCATCAATGCCCGAGAAGCTGACGAGTGTGGCTTTTGGATCTTTCGGACTGACACGCATGGTTTGCTCCGAGCACTGGAATTGCTGACTTAGTGCGGTCGGCTGGAACTGGACAGAGAAGCAGCCGTAACCGCTCCAATTGCAATCGCGGCCCCAACGATCAGGCCGACCCTGATCGCAAAGGAACGCGTGCGATGCTGCTTGGCTGGCGCGATTGCTGCTCCGGCTGGCCGAGATGCCGGCACGCCATTTGAGCGCACAACCGGCGCTGCCGCAGTGCCCACGGGCACAGGGGCTATGCTCTGCTGATCGGTGGGAGTATCGGTGGGAGTAGATGATTGCTGCTGGTCGGAAGGCCGCGCCCCTGGGGTACCCTCGACGTGCGGTGAAGGCTCAGGTTGGCCTGCCTCAGTGGCGGTCCCGCCAGTTTGGGGTGCGGCAGCTTGCGCCTGGGCCTGAAGCGCGATAGCGGATGGCGCCAAAGGCAACGATGGGGTGGCAGCATCGGCAAGAGACGGCACGATCGAAATTAAAAGGCAGCAGGCGACCTGTTTTTGCAGCCAGGGTATCGAGCTTCTCATTGCTCATATCCTAACCCGCTTCTGCCCTGGTCTTCCTACGCTGTTTCGAGCAGGTGGTTACGCTGGTTTTTCGACTCGCGGGCAGGATCTACCACCACGAATGTTGGAGCTGCGTCGCTGCCGGGATAGTGGTGAAAACTGTTCACAGCGGCTGCAATTGTCGCGTAGATCTCGAACAAGTGGCTCATTCCCGCAGACCGCAGCATCGATTCCGCTATCGGGGTCAACGACGCGAGTTTTACATCTCCATTGCGCTTCATTCCCTCTTCAAGGCAGCAGAGCAACAGATGAGCTGTCGCATCATCCATACGCTGCACTTTCGAGCAGTCAAGCACAAGCCGCGGACGCTCGGTCTCGACATACTTTTGCAGATCGCGGAGAAAACTGCGTTCCTCGGCGGCGGCTACACGTTCGGGCACCTGATGCACTGTAACGGAACGGAATCTGTGGGTCATGGGTTCTTCTCCAGGGAATATATTCAGTTATTACAAAATGCCTTCGAAGGCGGGCATGTGCTATCCGCCCGCTATACGGAACTTTCGAAAAGGCCGGCAAGCTCTGCCTTCGGATCGCGAGTAAGCTGCCGCAGCAGGTTCCGGCCGTATCGAGTAAGAGTGAGCAAGTTGGTCCTGTACCAGCAACATTGCGTCATATTCGGCGACAATCCACACAAAAAGCGAAGCTGATGGATCTGATCTTCCAGCACAGCGGCTACGAATCGGTGGTTCCCATCGATGATGGCCAGGGGTTCCGCTTCATTGAGACCGATCAGCACTACGCAACCCAGATTCGATTCCCCCGCGAGAAAAGAACTGCGAATGGAAGCGATTTTCGCCACGAACGGATCGCTCGGGGAGTTCCTCCGGCTCCGCATACGTCCTGCGACTTTGGTAATCGTGAAATCTCCGCGGGCAATCTTTCTCCATTGGGCTCGCGGGAACACTCGTATCTGGGGAAGATCCGTTTCCCTCAACTCGACTTCGTACCATTCCGTGTCCGAGGGAATTTCTTTCCAGAGAGCCGTATGTTTGAGCGAGAGCAAGGCGCGCCGTTTCGCGCTTTCATTCACGCTTTCAAGATTCGGCGCGTAAACGATCGTATGTAGCCGCTCATGGTAGCTTTCGTATTCGGCTTTTCCGAAATCGCTTTTGAGGAACTCCGCAATCACCTCGTCTTCTGAAACACGACGAATCCTGCGGAACGAGCCTGAAACAGTTTCATTCGTCGTTCTTTTTTTCCGTAGCGCGCTATTTAAAAACGGCAAGGAGACGAGCAGAAGCAAAAGTGAAACCAGTATCAGCTGCACAACAATGACCTCCTGCAGGGAAGAGTGATATCGGCAGATCCCCGCAACGATAAAGCCGCTTAACGCAAGCTGCACCCAGCTTGTATTTGCGATCTTGTACGACATCTCATAGGTGATGATTACGGCGCTCAACGAGTAGATAACGGTCGTGATGGCGTAAAGAGCCAGGAGATATGGAAAGCCGTAGCGGCCCGGCAATAAGAAACCGGAACCGAAAAGACTTGTCCACACCCAGGAAGGGGTAAAGCGCAGGCCCAGTGCCAACACAGAACCGATTGCCACTACCAGCAGCAGGGAGATCGAGATAAGCGAAAGGTTTTTTCTTTCCTCGGCGCGCGTACCTGCAACGATCGGAACCATGCTGTTCACAACCGCCTGGCATAGAGCGAATACGACTCGACCCACCATTGCCACCACGGCATAAAGCCCTGCCGCTGTGGGGGAAAAGAAATGCTTGACCAGTACGATGTCGCAGTTGTTGATGAGCGCCTGGCCGGAGAAGAAAACCAGTGCATGCGCGACTTCACGGTGCACATAGCCGAATCGAAGCGGACTGGAGAGAGCGGCAGGCCGGCGAGGCGCCACTGCGAAATAGGCCACTGCCAAGGCAGCGGAATTAGCCGCGATCACACCTTTAACGCCGAAACCCAGGCTGACCATAAGCAGCGATCCGCCAAGTCGAACTATTCCTTCGAGTACCAGATTCGCGGCGAGTCTGCGAAATCCATGCGCCCCCTGCACAAGCCCCCGCCGGCTCCCCAGCGGAACGTAGAATGCAGCGCCTATCGCCAGAAGCACAATAAGCATGGAACTGGGCAGGTTGAGATAACCCGCGATCTGGCGCTGAAACACGAGCAGGGAGAACGCGATAAGCAGGCTACATCCCCATGCGCTCCGATGGATTCTCCAGGCATCGGCGCCCCCGTCGGGGGCAGAACTTTCCTGCGCCACCAGTTTCGCGGAAATCATCTGGTAGGAGAGCGTTACGGCGGAGATGAGCGTCAGCAGCGTGTACACGGCCATCGCCTGTCCAAAACCGCTCGGGCCTAGAAACCGAGCCACCGCAATGTTGTAAGCCAGGTTGATGGCGGTCGTCAGGCTGGACCCCGAAAGCAACACGATGCTCCCCGATACAATACGGGCTTGCAGTGTCTTCGGCTTTTTAGACGAGTCAATCAAGGTTTTCCTGCCGCTCCGGCTTACATGGACAAGTATCGGCGGTCAAAGCAAAATCGGAACGAGAAAAGTGCATACCAGCTGCATTCTTTTGGGATTTTGCGTATTAGCGTCCCGATTTGCTGCTGTATATCGCTTGCAGTAATGGATGGGTCTCCCCGTCAGTAACCCATTTGATGCACGCTGTTTGACCAGAAAAGGTAACTTTTATGCTTGATCGTGTATTTTTTGCATTACTGTCACTACTTTTACTACCTCATGGGTGCTCCGATTCTGCTTCCGAACCAGTTCGCCTGACACACACGGCCACAGGGAAAACACCGGAGGTGCTGGCTTTGTATGAAGCATGGTTTGGACAGCCCAATCACATCGCCGTCGGGTACTCGTCCGACGATCCGGAAGTCATTCAACGCCAGATCAAAAAGGCGAAGAGCATGGGAATTTCCACATTCGTCCTGGACTGGTACGGAGACCGCCAACCTGCTGTCGACCAGAGCTACGCGCGGATGCAGGCTCTCGCGGCGAAACACACGTTCCACATTGCCATGATGTATGACGAGACCGATCCGGAGGTCGGGGCAACCGACGAAGTGATCGCCGATTTCACGAGATTCCACGACGCCTATCTTTCGGCAGACGCACCGGGGAGCAAAGCTTACCTTGCCTATGAAGGGCGTCCGGTGATCTTCATATTTCCACGCGGCGGCCATACCAACTGGGACAAGGTGCGGGCTGTGGTCAACAAGTGGAATCCCGCGCCGCTGCTCATCGACGAGAACCTGCCCGCCCAGTACCCCGCGGACTTCGACGGCTTCTATCCATGGCCCAATCCGGGGCCGAAGGGATGGGCGACCGACGGCACTAACTGGGGCTATGACTACCTCAACGACTTCTACCGGACAATGACGACGAAGTACCCGGACAAGATTATCGTCGGGGGCGCCTGGCCGCAGTTTGACGACAGCAAGGCCTCATGGGGCTTGAACCGTCACATGGCGGCACGCTGCGGCCAGACTTTCTGGGACACGTTCGGCTTCTGGAGAAAGTTCGTCGTTCCTGACCAAGCGATTCCCTTCATGATGGTGGAAACATGGAACGACTACGAAGAAGGCTCGGCGGTCGAGCCCGGCCTCCCTAGCTGCGGCGACCAAAAGGTGCCAAAAAATCTACAAAAGGCAGAAAAGAAATTGCCGCAATCCGGCAGCTAAGCGCCTCCGCGAAGCGGAGCATAGGAAGTGAGCGACGCACGCCGCTCACTTCTACTTCTACCTACTAGACTGACACGCTCTTAAAGCGGTATACACGTTTCCGCTCGTGTCCAGAGCTTGAATACCAAGCCATGGATTCCAGGGGAAAGGTCTCGGTTACGTCTACAACGGTCGACCTGCCGGTATCGCTCACTTCAAGGTGGCCATCCACATACACCTGCGCTGCCGTAGGAATGGCCAAGGTGTAGCCGTTGGCCAGGGTGTGTACTAGCGAAAGTAGCCATCGCATCGGAAGACAGACAGAGATTCGCTGCAATGAGTGAATAGCTACCGGTACCCGCCGCGATGGGGATCGTCTTAACAAAGCAAAGTTCTGGCCATCCTCATCCCCAAAAATTAGATACCACCACTGTAATCAGGGTGGCTCCCCGTCCGTCACCGTTGAAATCACCCGTGACCGCGGCTGAACTTGTATAGGCAATGGTGGGGAGCGCTACAGGCTGCCCAAACGCACCTCTGCCATTCCCGAACAGGACGTCCACCTCCCTCCCGTCGTAGAACGATGCCACCAAGTCCAGAGTTCCGTCGTTGTTCAGGAGTTGTACTTACAAGCTCGAATCGGGCACTTTTACCTACCTCTCAGGTTCTGCTTGAAGAATGCGCACTCTCCAGCGCACCTCGGCCGGCGTGAGCACCACCAGGTATCGCGCTTTCACCCGTTGCGTCGTTAACGCTTTATTCCCCTCGAGCACCTGCTCGTCATACTCGACTGTGTCGATCAACTGAATCGACTGCCCTTCCGGCGAATAGAACACAAACTGAAGATCGTGCGAGAGGTCCCCGTAACGCGTGTGGATTCCCAGTTTTATCTGCTGCGCAATCGTTTCCGCAAGTTTGTCCCGGGCGGTTCCCACGAAATCGGGGTCGAGCAGTCCCGCCCCGTTCTCATTGAGCGCCGTTCGAAAGCTCTCCCAAGACTGAAGGTAATCGCGAATCACCGCGGCCTCCGTTTGCTTCTCGAGCGCACGGGATCCTCCCAGTTGCGGCGGCTCGACTTTTACCGATGGCTGCTCTGCCGTGGCAACTAAAGGCATCGCCAGGGCGCAGCTCATGATCAGAAGGCGCCTCGTCAATACCCAGCTCATCGGCTGCCACCTCCCCAGCGGATCTCATTTCCGGCAACAACGCCGCTGGCGACCGAGATCCTTGCTCCGTCGTAGGCCGGCATCTCGGCGCGCGCGACGCCCTGCTTGATCGGAGCGTCGACAGTGGACTGCATGCCGCCGTAGGTCTCGGTAAACGTCACCACCGTTCCATCCGGCACAGCGTTGCCGCTGCAGTCGCGCACGAAAGCCGTCTGCAAATCGACCTTATGGCCGTTCGGCCGCGCGCTCATGGTCAATCCACACGGATCTCCAGGCACCTCATCGATTACGCGCGTGCTCGCCACGCCACCGGTCTGAGCTATAAACTTCGCGCTGCCCTGTTTCGGCGCGGAATCCATCGCCGCCCACGCGACACCATTTCGGCTGGTGATGGTTCGTTCCTGCACCGCGCTGGACGGAGTCGACAACTGGAAGGAGACTGGCATCGGCGTGGTGATCAGGTTGTGATAGGCGTCGAAGATATAGGTCGTGCCGCTGATACCGCCATGCAGTCCGACAGGAAGACGAGATGGTCTTGCCAGAAAACTGAGCGTCTCGGGTTGTGGTGCAGGTACCACGTCGAACGCGCCGGTGTCGGCAGGGATGCCGGAGCCACCCACCAGAATCGCGAGATAATGGCCGGCGTTATAAAGATCGCTTGCGGATAGTGATATGGCTTCGCCGAGCTGCAGATCGCGCCGCAGTGCTCCCCCCGGTCCGACGATATATAGGACTGCCTTGCCATTTCCCGTGGTTGAGATTGAGGAGGAGCTGCCCGCGGTAATGCTCTTTGGCAGACTCATTCCGCTCTGAGCAGGAGTTTGGGCAGGAGCGATGAGCGCTGCTGCCAGCGTGAATCCGGTGAATGGCAGTGAGAACCCGGACCTCACTGAAAGCTCCCGAGACTATAGGTCGCCACCACTGTCCGTTGATTGCTGATCTTCCTCGCAAGATCCTCGGGAACCGGAATACGGAAGTCGACCGGCGTCTGGGGCAGGAGCGCGCGATCTGTGTACTGACCGGCGACCCAGATCACTTGACCATTCTTGTCATAAAAGGTCGAGAGAACATGCGCAACGTTGACGGTCTGACCGCTCTGGTTGGAGAGCTGTCCGGTCAGCGACGCTCCCGGCGCCGGATTGAACTTCTGATTTTCGACCTCGATGACTGGGTCCGCCGAGGCGGACACAAGGGTCGAAAGCGGCTGCATACGGATGCTGCCCACCTGCGAAAGGTCTACATCGGGAAACCGGATGAAGAACGGTGTAACCTGCTTGGGCAGCAGCGTATGCGAGATCATGTCGAAGCTGCCGGCATTTGCCACTGTTGCGCCATTTTTTGCAAGCAGCGTTGCCTGCACCGACACAAACGCGGGCACCACGTCTTCATTCAGGAGTTCGCCCATGACAACGACTCCTTCGGCGCGGTTTACCGGACGCATATCGACAATGCGCACATGCGGCGCCTCGACATCCTCCGTGCCCCAGTCGTCACCCGCTCCCCGATAGACCACGTCCCAGCGCAGGTAATTAACGGGGATCACCTGCGGCGGCACATGCCCCTCCTTAACGAGGGGCCAATCCACAACCCAGCGGTTCCCATTGCGTACGACTTGCAAATTTCGCGTCTCGTCGAAAGTTCCGACCACGCTCGACCAGTGCAGCTTCATCGCAACCTCTGCGTGATCGATGGACTGGTGGAGCGGCTGTACGTCGACGCTGTCCAGTGTTGCGTAGGTGCGGAGGCTTAGAGCGTATCCGGTAAGGTCGTGAACGAACTCCGACTGGGTAAACTTTGCCTTGTTGCCGAGACTCGAGTACGCGTTCTCCCATGCCTGTAGACGAATCTGGACTCCTAGATTTTGGGCGGCTTCGATCGGCGTGGACGAAGGACGAAGGACGTCCCTCCCTCCGGCATAGTAGACCGCGGAAGAAATTGGCCAGATGGTGCCGACAGCGATAAATACCACTGTCGCAAGACCAATAGCAACAGCGAGGAGCACTCCCTTGCTCACGAGACCACCCCTTCCGTCATGAGGTTTTGATCCGCCATGGACGAGTCGTCAAAGCGAGAGCTGCGCCGGTGCTCTGGAATCAGCACAATCAGGATTGCCAGAATGCTGCTACCGAACGGGAGCGTCCCCCAGAGAATGCCCTGCCAGCGAGGAGGCTTTCCGGATGCGTTCATCGCAACAGCAGGAGGCACCCCGTCCTTTGCCCAGATCGTGATTGTGTTGTCTTCCAGGGCGTCTACCTGTCGCCACCCGGCGAAGTGAAGAAGCGGGTCGTAATAAGGATCGCGAACGATTACCCACTTCAGGCCATAACGATCCGCGTGTTGCAGCATGGCCCGCAGCGAATCGAGACCGCCCACTCCGAAGTGTTTCGCGCTGGTGAGCGCACCGCCGCCATATTTGGTAAGTTCCGGCAGCTGACGCGCCGAGTTCGATTCCCCATCCACGCTTGTCGCGTCGGTCTCGACCGCCAAACGTGAAAGCTTGTTCCCGAACCCGAGAGTGATATAGCGGAAGCTGTCGTGACCGTCGCGGCTCAACCACTGGGCGACGGGATCCACGTTGAAGTTAGCGGCGTCGGCCGGCTTGAAGGTGGACCACGAAACAGCCAGCGCACAGGAGAAAGCTGCCAGCAACGTGAGTGGAATGGCAGCCTTCATCCGGAACCGGTTGACGAGATCCGCGGCGAGCAGGCCCACAATGGGCAGCGCGAGCAAGGTCGCCCAATAGCTGAAGCGCTCCATGGTCAAGACTTCAAAGGCGCGGCCCAGGAGCAGACGGCCTACAGGTGTCGTTCCGCCGAGACCCAGCAGGAAGGCGACCCAGAACCCCAGCATCAGCGGACGCAGCCGAGTGACAACGGAACCACGCAGGATGATGAACGGGAGCGCCAGAATGAGCGCGCCCCACGGAACGACGAAGTAGTTCATCGCCCGCTCCGGGCTCAGGAGGTAGTTCGCGCGGCTGGGATGCGGGATCGGAGTCTGCGTGACTGGATACTTGATTAGCGCGATCCAGAACGGCAACAGCACGATGGCGATCGTAATACCCGTGGCTACGGTAATGGCTATGGTGCGGATGGCGAGAGTCGGAATTTTCTCTCCGTCTTCGCGGTCCAGCAGCGCCAGTGCAACGACAGGCAGTGCGAAAAAAGCCGCCCCAAAGATCAAGGTCGCGTGATGCGCCGCGGCTGCGGCGGTAAAGAGCAGGAGCGCCTTGAAAAACGAGCGAGCTTTCCCGCAACGGAGCCAATCATAGAAATACGGCAGCGCGTTGAGGTAGATCGGCGCTGCGCAAGTGGTGCCCAACTGCCCCGCAGAGTACACCAGGAAGCTCTCCGAGCCGAGCAGAACACTGGCCAATGCGGCAAATGACGCAGCGCGTGGACTGACCCAGAGCAGTGAAAAGCGGTAAACGCCGACTGCCAGGAGCAAAATTGCTGCGAACTGCACGGCCATATAGGCCCAGTTCAGGCCAAGGATCCACGAAAGGATCGCGACCCACTGCTGCGACAACGGCGGATATGTGGTTTGCGAAAACCCCGCGAACCACTTCGCATTCCATGGGTCGAACCAGTGGCGGACGTAATGCGACGCGAAGAAAATATGAAAGTTGGTGTCGTACGACTTCAACGGAAGCTGCATCAGGAACAGCGGCAAATGCACCACGGTCGCTACCATAAGGATGAAGCTCATGGGGATGGGCCGGAGTGACGCTGTGATGGACTCAGGTTTCTGCAAGGTATCTCTCTTGACACGCCTTGGAATTCGGAATCTAGAAGGCCTCTCTGCAGGATACCCTCTTAGGAAGCCTCAAGATTCGAAAATCTCCATGGCCGACTGCCTTTGGTAATCTTTCACAGTTGTGTGAAACCTGTAAGGCTGAGGCAACACTTCTGCAAAATTGAGCGTTTTGAACCAAAACGCCTGCAGCTGTCGATGGTACGTTGAGGAATTGTTTGATCGCTAGAACTGAATTGCTGAAAACTGCCAGTGCCATTCTGCTTGCAGCACTCGCCAACCCTGGCCACGCGCAGACGTACCAGCTCAACCCTGGGCCGGCGCAAAAGCCGAATGCTGCGCAGAAATCCGGGGCAAAGGCCGGCACTAAAGCCGATGAGACACAGGACTCGGGACAGCAGCTTGGCTTCGGATCAAACATTGGGAATGCACGTCTTTCGCGCGCGGCCGAGCTTGCCCTACAGCGGGGCGACCACGCCCTTGCGCTCAGCTACGCGGAACGCGCTGCACAGGCCACTCCCAACGATGCCCAGCTCTGGTTCCTGCTGGGGTACGCGGCGCGGCTGGACGCCAAATACGGTCGCGCCGTCGAGGCGTACAACCATGGCCTTCATTTAAACCCTGGGTCGGTCGAAGGCCTTTCCGGGCTGGCACAAACCTACAGCCTGACGGGCCGAAATGATGAAGCCGAGCGACTGCTGAAGCAGATCCTTGCCTCCAGCCCGGGGAGAAAAGACGATCTGTTCCTGCTGGGGGACCTTTATCTGCGGTCGGGAAAGTACCCCGATGCGATCGACGTTCTCGGCCGAGCGGAACGTTTGGAGCCCGGCGCACGTTCGGAGTTGCTGTTGGCGGTTGCTTACCAGCATCTGAACCAGATGGACCAGGCCAGCCATTTTCTCCAACTCGCCAAGAGCCGCTCGCCCGGCAATCCCGACGTGGAGCGATCGCTGGCCAATTACTACCGCGAAACCGGCGACTATGCCAAGGCGATCGAGGAGCTGAAAGCCATCCGAAATCCCAAGCCTGATATCGTCGCCGAGCTTGCCTACACGTACGGGATGGCTGGCAAACCGGAGGACGCAGCCCGGCTTTATGCGCAGGCTGCCGATGCCCTGCCGCGCGACCTCGGGCTGCAGCTTTCCGCGGCGCAGGCGCAGGTCTCCGCCGGTTCGGTCGAGCGTGCAACGCCGTTTCTTGCGCGTGCCTCCCGTATCGATCCGGATTATTACAGGCTGCATGCCATTCGCGGAGAGATTGCGCAAATGGGGGACCGAGACCGCGAGGCCGCGGGCGAGTACAGCGCTGCCGTGGCGCATCTGCCCGCGGCGCCTGTTGAAGGACCACTCTACGGCATTCAGTTACACATGGATCTCGTCGCGCTGTATGGAAATCTCGGCGAGACGGATCAAGCGCACCGGCAGCTCGGGGTTGCCCAGACCGAGATCGGCGCGCTCGATGAGCATGGGCCTGACCGGGCGGCATTCCTGCGCTTGCGAGCCCTCATCAAAATGAACGCCGGGGAATCCGAAAGCGCCCTGAATGATATGCAGGCATCCCTGGCGCTCACCCCCAACGATCCCAACAGCTTGCAGATCGATGGCGATCTGCTGGTGAAGCTGGGACGTACGGGGGACGCGATTGCGGCCTATAAAAAGATCCTTGGCATCGACCCGCGAAGCCGGTCCGCGCTTACATCTCTCGGCTATGCCTCGCGTATCGCGGGCAATAACGGCGATGCAGAGAAGTACTTCACTCTGCTGGCGAAAAATTACCCAACCTTATATACGCCTTACCTCGCGCTCGGCGACATGTACACCGCCCTCGGCGAGTACAGGAAAGCACTGACCGCCTATAGCAAGGGCTATGCGCGGGCTCCGGAGAATGCTCCGATTGTTGCTGGAGGTCTGAGCGCGGCCCTCGAAGCGCATGATCTCCCCTTAGCCGGCACCTGGGTGAGCCGTGTCCGGGACACGATGGAAACCGTGCCAACCGTGATGCGTGAAGAAGAAAGATTCTTCTATTTCACGGGAAAATATCAGCAATCCGCCGAGATCGGGCGCAAAGCCATCCAGGTTTTGCCGCGGGATCGCGAAGTTGTCGTCTATCTCGGTTACGATCTGCTGCATCTCGAACAGTACGACGAACTGCTCGCGCTGGCCAACAAGTACAAGGACGTCTTTCCCCGCGAACCGGACATTCCGTTGCTTGCCGGTTATGTATACAAGCACAACGCTCAACCCGAATTGGCGCTTGAACAATTTACCGAGGCGCTCCACCGCGATCCAAATGTAGCGACTGCCTACATCAATCGGGGATTTATTCTGAATGACTTGCACAGACCCGAGGAGGCTGCAGCCGACTTCAAGAAAGCTCTGACGTTCAATCCAAACGACGGAGAAACCCATCTCGGACTCGCCTTTGCAGAGTTGAACCTGCATCATCCCCAGGCGGCCGTGCGGGAAACACAACTGGCGGAGAAAGCGCTGGGCGACTCGGAGATGCTTCACGTGATCCGTGCGACGGCGTATGGTCGCGAGCATCTGCTGGACAAGGCCGCCTCTGAATATCGCGCTGCCTTGAAGTTCAATCCCAAAGACGGGTCGCTCTACCTGGGACTGGGAAATACACTGTTCGCTCAACGGCACTATCGCGCGGCGCTCGATCAACTGCAGGTTGCACAGAAGCTTTTGCCCGAAAATGCCGAGGCGTATGCCATGTCTGCTCGAATCCATGCGAATCTAGGGGATCGAGAGCTGGCTCTGCGAGACGTCGGGTTGGCTGAGAAGTACGCGGTACGAATGCCGGGTACAAAGGGCGACGCCGGGCCAAAGCAAAGCGACATCTACGTTTCCACCGGGGAAGCCCTAAGCACGCTTGGGGACCAAAAGGGTGCGATGGAACGATTCAGCAAAGCGCTCGATGCACCGGAAAGCGACCGCGTAGGCGTACGTCTGGCCATCGCCCGGCTGATGACAGAGCAGGACCACTACCCTGACGCGCAGCGGCAAATCGCACTCGCCCAGATGGAAGCTGAGGCCGGAGACACGCCGCCGCCGACCGGCGATCAATATATAGAGGCAGCCGGCGTCTTCCAGCAGATGCACGAGTACCAGCTTTCACAGACATATCTCGAGCGCGCGAGCGTCGAAGGCGCTTCAGACACCACGGTGCGCATCGCCCGGGCCAATAACTATCTCGCGCTGGGAGACACAGACCGCGCTGCCGCGGAGTTGGCAGCCGTAAAGCACGGGGATGACAGCGAATCCGACTACGCCTACCTGCTTGCCCGGGCCGGTGTGTATCAGCAGCAGCACCTCAGCACACAGGCGCTTTCTTCATTTGCGCAGGCCGCGAGCGCGGCAGGCGAAGATCAGACCGCGGAGCAGTCTTTGCTGCTCGCCGGGGCAAGTGAGGGATACAGGATCAACCCTAAGCTGAGCCTCATCGGCGACTTCATCGTCCAGCCCATTTTTGAAGACAGCACCAATTACGTTCTGGATGCCAAACTGGATAGCCCGCTGCCGGTGGCGAGCACAGACTTGGCAAACCTCCCGCCGCCGCGCTCCTCGGTGGAGACCGACGGAATCGCCGCCTACCATCTGCACCTGGGAAACATGCCCACCGCCGGCGGCTTCGTTCAGCTACGCGACACCCGCGGTACTGTTTCCATTCCCGAAGCGCTGACGCCGACCGTGTTTCGTAATACGATCGATACCGTGCTGAACTTCGGCATGGCGCCGACGGTGCACGTGGGAACCAATGCATTGACCTTCAACACCGGCGTCGAGGGAACCATCCGCCGGGATACTCGCTCCCCGGTGCTGATCAATCAAAACCTCTTCCGTGCTTTCAGTTATTTCACGACGACGTCTTTTTTCGATGCCGTCTCAGCGAGCGGCTATTTCATCTATGAGGCTGGCCCGTTCACCGAGGAGTCGCTCAGTTCCCGCACCCTTACCGGTGCGTTCGATTTTCGAGTGGGCGCCCCATGGAGCAAGACGGCCCTGGTGACCGGATGGGGAGCTACCGACCAGCAATTCCAGTCGAAGGTGCAGTGTGTGGCGGGGGTAAACATCTACCCATGCGGCCTCAGCGAGAATTACTACACGACGTCCTACATCGGTCTGTCCCATAGCTTCGGCACAAAACTCAAGGCTGAGGCGATCCTGGAAGATCAGCGCGCCTGGCGCACCGTGCCGTTCTTCGGACGTACCAACTCCGGCACCGCGCAAGCGCTGCGCCCGGCCGGAACCATCGACTTCTCCCCCACGCGGAACTGGGACGTCCAGGCAAATACCAGTTTCGAAAGCACACAAAGCTTCCATGTATACGACATGACCCAGAATGGGCTGTCAGTGTCGTATACTCGGCCATTCGGTCGCACTTTCGATGATGAAACTGGAGAAGTCCACCTAAAATATCCAATCCGCTTCTCGTTGGGCTTGCAAGAGGAAACCTTTCCCAACTTCACGCATGGGTCGAATCAGCAGTTTCGGCCCTATGTGAGCCTGAATCTCTTTTAAGGGGAAGAGTCCATGAAGATCTGTTTAGTTGCTGCTTTTCTCCCCAGCGGGGGACCTCTGAATGAATATTCGTACCATCTCGCTCGCGAAATCCAGCGCCACCCAGGCGTTGAGCTGACCATTTTGGCAGACGAGCTTCCCGACTGTGAACCTTCTACCGATGAGAACGGCAATCCCCTGAAGGCCAAGCAACAGGCGGAGTTGCCGGGCTTCACCGTGATTCGCTGCTGGAAGTTCGGCAGCGTTGCCACTCCCGTACGACTGCTGGACGCTATCCGGCAGATCAAGCCTGATGTGGTGTGGTTCAACCTGGTCTTTTCGAGTTTCGGAACGCACGAAAATCCCTTCGCCGCGTTTGCCGGACTCACTGTTCCCGCGCTCACGCGGGCGGCAGGCTACTACACCCACGTCACCTTGCACCATATTGTCGAACACGTCGACTTTGCCGCCTCGGGCGTTCGCCGGGTCAAGCTCTATCGCCTGGGCACGAACGTGATTACCCGAACCCTCCTCAGGGCGCATTCGGTCTCCGTCCTGCTGTCCGCTTATCGGCGCACGCTCATAGCAAAATATTCCGCGAAAAACATCGTGCTTGGCACGCATGGAATCCTCACCCCGCTTCCCAGCCCGCCGGATTTCAGCAAGCGGGGCAATCCCGAACTTCGCATTCTGGCGTTCGGGCACTGGGGGACCTATAAACGGCTTGAGACGTTGATGGAGGCTTTTCCGGCCGTACTTGAGAAATTTCCAAACGCACGGTTGATTGTCGGAGGCGGGAATCACCCTACGAAAGCCGGATATTGGGAGTCGGTCCGGGACGCGCAGCCTGCGGGTCTGCCCATCGAGTTTCGCGGATACATTGCGCAAAAGGACGTTCCGGAACTGTTCGGCACAAGCTCCGTTCTGGTAATGCCCTACGATTCATCTACGGGTTCTAGCGGTCCTGCGCACCAGGCCTGCGAGTATGGGGTGCCGATCGTGTGCGCGGACATTCTCGATTTCCGCTGCATGGCCGCCGATGGGGACATGTCCATCAACTTTTTCAAGATCGGCGACGCCGCGGACCTGGCGGAAAAGCTGGTGACCATCCTGCAGTCTCCCAAACTGCAGCGCGAAATGGGGAGGCATAATTATCAGGCCGGAATTCAGATGACGATGGCAAGCATCGCGCGCACGTATCTGCGCTGGTTCGAACTCCACCAACACAAACGCGCTCTTGCTGAAAAAAGAACTCTTGTGGGCCGCCGTCGTCAGTGGCTGCGCTCCTGGTCCTTGCGCCGCAAGGATCTTCTGTCTAATAGCCGGACAGAATATGCCGATAGCCGGACAGAATATGCCGAGCGCACCTCGGAGGGAGAGGCAAGCTCCCATAAAGCAGGGTTGGCAACAACGAGAAGACCATCCAGCGATATCGAAAGATCCCGCGGACTGGAAAATGCCTGATCGGTCGTATCGGGTAGAGTAAACCTGCAGGTCTCGATTGGCAGGAGAAGCCGCTGTGGACTCTCCCGTTACAAAACCCCGGGTCGCTTTTACGTGTACGCAGCGGTGGACGAGTCCTTGGCTGAAGAGTTCGAATGTTTGACCATGTCAAATCTTCACTCATTGCTTTACTATTTTGGCCGATAGTGTAATAAGGACATCACGGAGCCCACATTGCGTACTTTCAAGTCTCTCTTTCTATTCATCCCTGCGCTGTTCCTGTGTTGCCTGTCCGTGCTCCTGTTTGCAACAGGCTGCGGGATATCCGTGAACAAAAGTGCGGGGGCGGAGTCACCGTCCGCCCCGACCGTCACCATCAGCGCGACGCCCGTGTCGGTAACGGCAAACAGCCGCTCCATGTTGAGCGTAACCGCAGCGAATACAACGGCCGTGACCATAACCGGAACCGATGGCAGTATCTACACTCTACCGGCAAATGGGGGCACGCAGGCAATCAACCCCGCCAAAACGACGACGTACACCGCGACTGCTGCCGGCACCGGAGGGAAAGTCTCCGCGGCCACGACCGTAACGGTTTCAGCTAACCCGGCGCCTGTTGCGCCCACGGTCAGTATTGCCGCAACTCCGGCGTCAATTATCGTGGGAAGCGCGTCTACCCTGACCGTTACCGCCGCAAACGCTACGCAGGTCACAGTGACCGGAACCGACGGCAGCAGCTACGCCCTGCCAGGAAACGGCGGAACGCAAGCCGTCAGACCCACCGCAACCGCCACGTATACTGTGATCGCTACCGGACCCGCGGGCACAGCTTCCGCAACGGCGACCGTGACGGTCATGCCGCCTCCAGCTCCGGCGCCCACAGTCAGTATTTCCGCAAATCCAGCTTCCATCAGTGCAGAAAATTCGACCACCCTGACCGTGGCTGCGACAAATGCCGCTCAGATCACAGTGACCGGAACCGATGGCAGCAGCTACGCCCTGCCGGGCATTGGCGGAACCCAGGCAGTCAGCCCCACCGCGACCGCAACGTACACGGCGACTGCCACCGGACCCGGTGGGAAAGCTACCGCAACCGCAATCATAACGGTGACCCCGAATCCGGAGCCGGCCGTTAAGGTAACGGCAAGTCCTACGTCCATCACAGCAAACAGCTCATCGCTCCTGGCCGTCGCTGCAATGAATGCCACCCAAGTCACAGTAGCCGGAACCGACGGCAGCAGCTATACCCTGCAGAAGACAGGCGGAACCCAGCCAGTCAGCCCGGCCGCTACCACGACTTACACCGTAACCGCCGTTGGACCCGGTGGGAAAGCTTCCGCCACCACGATTCTCACGGTGACTCCGAATCCTGCGCCTTCCGTGACACTTACTGCAATCCCGGCCTCCATCACGGCTGGTGGCTCGTCCACGTTGACCGTGAATGCGGTCACTGCGACACAGGTGACGATTACTGGGAGTGATGGCAGCCGCTATACTCCGCCGTCGAGCAGCGCAACGCAGTCCGTTAGCCCCGTCGCGACCACTACCTACACAGCAGTCGCGACGGGGCCCGGAGGGACAACCTCCACGGTCGCGACCGTCACGGTAGCAGCGGTTCCACCGCCGACCGCGACGATTAGCGCCAGTCCGAGCTCTCTCACCTCCGGCAACTCCGCAACTCTAACGGTTACGGCAACGAATACCACGCAGCAACTCACCATCAACGGAGACGACGGTACCAGCTACAGCCTCCCGGCAAGCGGTGGAACTTTGTCTATCTCTCCTAAAAAAACCACGACCTACAAAGCTACCGTCACTGGACAGGAAAGCAACGCGTCGGATAGCACTACCGTGACCGTGACAGCGCCGGCACCGGGCGATGTGACCGCTGTCGACCACGTCATCTTCATGCTGCAGGAGAACCATAGCTTCGATAACTACTTTGGCATGCTGAATCCCTACCGGCTTCAGAACCATTGGACTGTTGGTGACGACGGTAAAACGTACACCGTCGACGGTATCGACGACAAGCTCCAGACAATCAGCAATGTGAACGATGAAGGCACATCATTTTCGCCTTTCAAGTTCACCAGCACCTGCGTGGACGACGAAAGCTCATCGTGGCTCGAAAGCTACGGCGACGTCAGCCGCTACAATTACACCCCCGCGCGTCCAATTGTCATGGATGGCTTCGTCCATACGGCTGAAGGGTACGCGAAAAGCTGCAAGGGCGGTACCACGAAGTGTGCCGGTAGTCCGCTCGATGATTTGGCAGGCCAGCGCGCGATGGGCTACTACGACGGGGATTTCCTGAACTACTACTACTACATGGCGTCAAACTTCGCGATATCTGATCGCTGGTTCTCGCCGGTTTCGAGCAAGAGCGTTCCCAACCGGATCGCGACTTATACAGGCGGCACGACGCAAGGTCTGGCGTTCGATCCAGGCAACGATGATCAACTGCCGCAGCTCGCTATCCCGACAATTTTTAGCAAACTGGAGGATGCGAAAGTGTCGTGGAAGATTTACTACACCGTGACGCAAGGCGGCTGCACAAATGAAGATGACTGTTCGGCGACCGGAAATGCGAATTATCCCGCAACCACCTTTTCTTCTCTGCAGGATTCATATAAATACTTGTACATACCGGCTTCCGGTGTTGCCTGTTCAGGTACTACGAAGCCCGACTCATCAAACTCTTTCTGCGTTGATCCGAACCACATCGCGCCGCTGTCGCAGTACTATACCGATCTCACCAACGGCACGCTTCCCCAGTTCGCGTTTATTGAGGCCGGTTACGGCCACAACGATGAGCATCCAGGGTCCGGCCAGTCGATCCTGTCCGGCCAGGCAGAAATAGCAACAATTGTGAATGCCTTGATGAACAGTTCCTCCTGGAAGGATTCCGTGTTCTTTCTCTCGTACGACGAGGCTGGTGGACCCTTCGATCACGTGCCGCCGGTGCCCGGTCATTCGAACGACTCGGTATTCGGTGGCACCTCAGTGGCGGAATTTGAGGACATCTCGAAGATCGCAGTAGATGCCGACGCCTTTAAGCCGTGCTTGCCGCCTATGATTGGCTCCCCCACACTGAATTGCGACTTGCATGCGCCTGACCCCGGCGCCAATGCATCGGACGCACCGGCAATGCAGGGCTTTGCCGCGCAACTGGGCTTCCGGGTGCCGAACATGGTCATCTCCCCATTCACCCGCAAGCATTACGTCTCGCACATCCCAATGGACCACACTGCCATCATCAAGTTTGTCGAGCACCGCTTCATTGATGTCCCCGCGCACGCCACGGCCAGAGATGCCGTGCATCTGACGGCGCGCGATGCCGCCCAGCCCGATCTGCTCGACTTCTTCGATTTCAGCAACTCCCCCTGGCTCACTCCGCCCACGGATATACCGCCTCCGCGGACTGACCTCTCGGGCTCCACTTGCACCCCGGCAAGCTTCGCGCCCACCGGCACACCCTGAGTTTCCGCATCCAATGCCCTGAAATCTTGCCGCCCTCCCGAAAGCGAAAGCGGCAAGATTTCGCCAAATTTAACATTCAGAACAGCGCGTTCCGCCAGCTTAAGTAGCCACATCAGCGACACTGAACATGAAAGAAACTCCGAGCTCAACGTATTTTCTCCTGGTCGCTAGGTTGGATAGCAGTGGCCACATACCCCGTGCCATCGAAAGTTGCCGTTACCGTCACACGGGAACCCTGATGAAGATCGCGGCTCTCCGGAATGCGTGCGGGATCGAACGAGATACTGTAGCTCGCGCCGTCGCCTGACGCCACCACCATTCGTCCCGAATGCAGGTCGAAAAGTGACAGATCACCACTGAATACAAACACGCTTCCTGGAGTCGCCGTAATGGCGATGTTCGTGGCAACGCCTTGACCGTGAACGCCGGGCTTAAACTGTACCGAAACGAGAGATCCTTTCATTAGCTCCGAGGCGCGAACCTGCGAAGAGGAGGACGCATCCTGGTTCATGCGAAGAATAGACGTGCCTTCCGGCACACGGAACGCAATGGGATCGCCTGTCAGGTCACAGCGAACGGTGAGCGTGCCCGGCCCGGGATCGTAACTCATTACCTGCCCCTGACACTCGCCTTCAGGTGTCTGCGACAGCATGTGAATCCTGAGTGCGAAAACATCCGTCCCGTCCAGCGTTGTCTCGACCGAGGCACGCTCATCAGGCCGCAGGCTGCGCAACGGCGCCTGCACACCATCGCGATACAGCTGGGTGCGCGCGTCGTACAGAACGTTCATCGATTGCCCGCCAAAGACTTTCAGCGTAAATCGATCGCGCACAGGGTCTAGGTTGCGAATCTCGCCCCCGATGACGGTGGGTTTCCCCGGAGGCATAGGAGGCAGTTTCATCGGAGTCCCCGATGGAGTCTCGCCCTTCAGAGCGGACTGCAGTCCCTGATCCTGTTGAGGCTTTGCGCCTGACACTGTCGACTGGGCGACGGCAATGCTGCCCAACATACCTACTGCGATACCTATTGCAACGAAACGCACCATTGCTTGACCTTTACGCGCGAAGTTTATCGACGTTCGCTGGAGAATAGAGCACGGAACCAGACGCCTAAGATCAACTTCGCAAATCAAGAGAGTACGATCGTAATTTCGCCGCGTCTTCATTGAGAGTGTATTCTCTCAACAATTCACAAGAATGAAGTCCTTGGCGGGAACATAAATGGCACGAAAGTTTGGTACAGGGTTCACAGCACTCGCGGCCATTGTGATTCTTGCAGGGTCGGGACTCATTTCAGGAACCCAGGGCGCCTCGGCGAAAGAGCTTAGAATCACCATCCCCCGATCCAGCAAATTGACGCCTGTGCAGCGCCTCAATCGGGAGGGCGTTGAAGCCGCTCGGAAGCATCAGGTCGAAAAAGCCCAGGCACTCTTTTACAAAGCCTACCTTTACGATCCAGGCGACCCATTCACCCTGAATAATCTGGGCTACGTCGCTGAATTGCAGGGAGATGCCGAGCGTGCCCACAAGTTCTATACGCTGGCGGAAAAACAGGATTGCGATGCGGTCATCAGTCTTAGCACTCTGAATGACTTGCAGGGCAAGCCGATGTTGTATGCCCTGCAGGATCTGAAGGACGCCTCCATGCGCCTGAACCGCATGAATGTCGAAGCGATTGAACTCTTGATGCAGAGCCGCAGTTTCGAGGCGGAGCTTCTTTTGAAACGCGCCCTGGCGCTCGATCCGAACAATCCTTTTACCTTGAACAACCTGGGAGTTGCCGAAGAAGCTACTGAAGATCTCGAAGGCGCCGCGGAACATTACGGCATGGCTGCCAATTCACATTCTTCAGAGGCGATTGTTGTTTCGCCAAAACGCTCGTGGCGAGGCAAACCCATTAGTGAAATGGCTGCCGGCAGCCTTGATCGGGTGCAAAAACAACTGAAAACCATGGGCCCCGACAAGGCCCGCGCCAGCATGCTGGCCCTGCGTGGAGTGACGGCGATCAATGGAAATGACTGGGAGGCCGCGAAGCAGGATTTCCTTCAGGCCTACTCGCTTGATCCCACCAGCGCCTTCTCGCTTAACAATCTTGGCTATATTGCCGAGAAGAATGGCGATCTCGAGACAGCGCAGTTCTACTACGCCAAAGCCCGTAAAGCCGACGATGCCACAGCGCCTGTTGGACTGGCGACGCAGTCTTCCGCTCAGGGGCAGCGTCTTATCGCAGTAGCGACCGATAGCGGTCAGAAAGTGGACACGAAGCTCGATCAGTACAGCCAGGCTCGGCGCAATCAGTCAGGCTCGCCGGAACTGGTGCCACGCGGCGGCGCCGTAGCCACGCCAGAGACGAACACACCGCCCAACCAACCATCATCCCCAGACACTCCGCCGCAGCTTCACCCGTAATTTCAGACCCTATGCCCACCCAAATCCAGCGCCCTTCCGCTACGTCGATGACCACACTCTCTCGCCTGCTGCTGCCCCTGCGCAACGGTTCGTTGCCGCTCGCGGCGCTCGCTGAAGACGGGGAGTTGGGTATCGTAAACCTCAGTAAAGCTCGGTTTGATGAGCTCCTGGCGCTGGCGCATTCCAACCATGTTGTGGTGCGCGCCCTAAATATTCTTCTCGAAGTCATGCGCTTCGCACACGACGATACACGTGCGGAATGGGCTGAGGTCGCGCTTGCGGCCGAGCGCGGTCGGATCCGGCATGCGCTTCCCTTTCTGCATGAGATCTGCGCTGCATTTCAAGCTGAGAGCCTTGACATCACGGTAATTAAGTCCCTGGATCACTGGCCCGACCTTGGCAGCGATCTCGACCTGTTTACGAACGCATCTCCGCAGGCCGTACTACAGCTGATGCAGAGGCGCTTCGGAGCGCAACTAGCGCCCCGAAGCTGGGGCGACCGCCTGGCGCAAAAATGGAACTATGTGGTTCCGGGAGTGCCCGAGTCGATGGAGTTTCATATAGGCCGCTTAGGCCAAACAGGAGAACAGAGGGTGCTCGCCAGACGATTGCCGAAACGTGCGCATCGGGTGCAGATCGAGGGTGATATGTTTCCCGTGCCGCATGCCTCGGACCGCCTGATGATCTCCACGCTGCAGCGCATGTATCGCCATTTTTACTTCCGTTTGTGCGATGTTGTGGACTCGGCCACACTGGTTGCCTCGGGAGCAGTCGATTATGACGATTTGCAAAAATCCGCAATGGCCGCCGGCATCTGGGAAGGCGTGGCCACGTATCTCGTTATCGTTTCGGATTACATCAAACGCTATGGCGACCGAGGCCTGGACTTGCCGGAGAACGTGACATCCACCGCGCGATTCGGCGGCGACTGCGTCTACTTTGCCCGGGAGTTCATACGGGTTCCGATCGTTCCGCAGGCCGCAAAGCTGTATCGTTCACAGCTCGCCGGCTTGCTGCGCAGGGGTGAATTGCACAGCAGCGCCAGGCTCGGTTTGTTGCCTTGGCTGGCCACAGCCGCCTTTGTAGAGCACAAGCGCACAGGGAGCGATAAAGGGATCTGGTAGCGATCATTCAGGCTCGCGATCAATGCACCGAAAACAGTGGTCGCAGAGGACCGCTTACTTCACTGCCTGCGTCTTGTCGGGTTGCGGTGCCTGTGTAGCTGGTTTCGGCGTTTGCGCCGCCGGTTGCGAAAAGTACCCCTTCCGCGTTCTCACGATCAGATGGCCATAGCCGTTCGCCTGGGCCTCGACGCGCACCGTCCGGTAGCCCTCAACTCCTCCAGGCGGATGATAGCCGACGATATATTGGTTCCGGATATCGCGAGCGACCTGCTCCGCAATGCTATTTACTTCGTTCAGGGAGCGCGGAAAGTATGCAATGCCGCCGGTTTCCGAGGAGAGGGTTTCGAGCACGTCTCGCGCGCGCTGCGCCTCTTTCTTGCTGTCGGCCTCATAAAGTATTCCAATGGAATACACCACCGGACCACCAAGTTGCTGCACGCGATGGATGGTCTGCTCCAGGGTTAGCCGTGAGGCATCGTCCCGTCCATCCGTGATGATGAGCAGTATCTGCTCCGGCCACTTCGCATGATTCGCCAGCTCATTTGCCGAGGCAGCCACCGCGTCGTACAGCGCCGTAGCGCCCTTGGAATCGAAACGCGAGAGCCCCTTCTCGAGCACGCCGATGTCCGAAGTGAATCCCTGATCGAGATACGCCCGGTCGGAAAAGTTCACGACAAATGCAGCGTCCTGCGGATTCGATGCCTTCATCAACTCAAGAGCCGCGGCATTCACGGCAGCACGTTTGTCGAGCATCGACCCTGAATTGTCGATAAGAATCCCTATGGACGCCGGCTGATCCCGATGCTGGAAGGAAGCGATCGTCCGCGGTGAGCCGTTTTCCCATACGCGGAAATCGCCTTGCTTCAAATTCGTTACAAGATTTCCCTTTGCGTCCACTACGGCGCAGCGCAACAGCACTTCATCTACATTCTGGCGCAGGGTGTAGAGGTTGCTTCCAGCCTCCTTGGTGAGGGTTTTTCCCTCAATCGCAGGCGTATTGTCGTCAGGGTCGGGAGAAAGAACCGGGTCGCGTTCGATATCAAGCCTGGGCTGAATCCCCCGCTGCGTGGGGTCCGCATTTGGGATGGGAGGTTTCGCTTGCGCCTGTGGGGGAATATCCGGCTTCGCCTGGGCAGATGCCGGCCGTACTCCGCAGCAAAACAGCGTCATAGCGAGAGCTAAAACCCAGTGAAGCGAACGCGATTTGGAGGAAATGAGTGTCTGCATCAGCAAATCGGCTTGAATGGGACCACCCTTCACTTTCATTCAGCCTGGAAGCAACTGCCAGGCCAAGGCAGTCATGCTGAATCAGTTGAATATCATAGATCGCAGCCTCAATCTTTATCGAAATGCAATCCGCCACTGACCGAAGTACCTTGAGCGCTCTAGTGTGTGACGTTCCCTTGCTGTATCTGTTGTTGCTGGATCTGCTGTAGCCGCTGCAGGTTCTGCTGTACCCGGGCTGCGGTGTTCCCGGAGTTCGCTGAGTCCTGCGCCTCGCTCGGTGGAACATGCGAGATCGCACCGGGACCTAAAGATTCCGAGTTTGCCGGGTCCGCGGCTGCGCTGTTGCCAGGCGCACCCTGGTTTGAGCCATTCATTGAGCTACTGGTTGCGCTGCTGTCTGACGCCGGTATCGGCGAGGTCCGTTGAATCCCGTTACCGGATGCAGAGGGGTTTTGCCCGGACGGCGCCGGCGGCTCGGCATTGCTGGTCCGGGCAGTGAGGACCAGCTCGCGCGGCACGCCGTCGGTAGTCCCACCCGACATGGTGAAGTTGTAGCCGGAGCCCGCCAGGAGTTGGCTAAGCACGTCGCGAGGGTTACCGGGGCCATATACGCCAAAGATGTGATCTGTCCGCGGGAGTCCCTCGACGTTCATACTGCTGATGGCACTTACACGTCTTAAAATCTGGCCCAGGTCGGCGTTGTTCGCATTGATCGTCAAATTCCCGTCTTCGAGACTGACTGCGCTGGAGGGTGCCACCGCCTCGAAAAGCAACGGCGGTCTCTCCACCTGGTTCTTGGCCGCGCCGGCTCGCTGTTTGCGTGCAGCCGCTGCATGAGGTGGGAGTGCTGGGCGGGTCATCGTCGCCCCTGTATGAACAGCGGAGCCATCAGACACTGGACGGGAGGCCTGCGGCGCCTGCGCGCCGCAAGCTACAGCGGCCGCGCAGAGCATCCACCCGGTCCACCACCCGCGAATGTTTGCACTGCACTTTGCCAGAGTTTTTCACCCATCCAGGAAACGTACCGGGAAACGATCCAGTACGTCGTGGCGGATACCGCCTCTACTTACCCTGGTAACGTCAGCACCCTCACGCGATTGCCGCGAGACACTCCGCTATGTACTAGACTAACAGTGCTCCGGGAAGGTGAATGGCCATTTCCGGGCTTCCGACGATGCGCATTCCTTGCTTTCAAATCGCTTGTTTCTCGCTGCTTTGCGCGGTGCTGCTGTTGGGGATCGCTCCGGCGGCCCACGCTGTGTCCTGCACGGTGAGTGCCGGAATGAGTGCGAGCGAGCGCACGGCGCTGGAGACTGCTGCGTCGAATCTCGGAGGCGATGTTGCTCGTGGCGATACGGCTGCCTTGCAGGCCGGGTCTGCGCAACTTTTGGCGAGTAACTTCGGTGAGATTGCCGCGACTGTCGGCGGACTGGCCCAGAGCCTTAAAGGCGCGACCGTAACGGTGGAGAGCCTGTACGCGCTGCATGCAGGCGACCTGACGGGCACGGAAAGCGACGTGCAGTTTTTTTGCAGCCGTCCCGCTTCGCCGCTGTTGGTCACTGCGACGCTGGGGCAACTGCCGCCCGGTGAGTACGCCCTGACCATCGTGCATGCGAGCGGCGTAGCGGCGCCGCAGCAGTTCGCCTTTGTGCTGCAGAATGTCTTGCACGACACGGCAGCGAGCCACGCGACCGCGCAGTGGCAACTCGCAGGGTTCTTTGTTCGACCGCTCACCCTTGGCGGACATCCGGAACTGTGGTTCTGGGAGCAGGCTCGAGCGATGAAGAATGCTCCGCTGAGCGCGTATCTGTATTACGAGGCAGCAGCCTACCTTTCGCGTCCGGCAGACCTTTACACCAGCGGCAATCTGGACAAGCTGAATCGCGAAACGAGCGCGGTCGAACCGAAGGGGTTGCCGGGAGACACTCCCATGTTGCTGAGCGGTCCGGGGGGCAATGCCTTTTCAGTGACCGGGATGCGCATCGATACGAGCCTGGGCGCAATGGACCTTCGCGTGGACGCAAATGTGGGCGCGCTCGGCGACGCGGTTACCTCGCGCAAGTCGGCTCTCGACCTGATGTCGGCGTTGTTGACGAAGTACCCTGACCTGCGCGAGAGCTTTCACGGGCTGTGGGTGTTTGAAAAAGCGACAGACGGTCAGGCCTATGCCGTCGAACAGCCCATGTCGGCACTACAGTAGCTTCTCCTCGGGCATCCACACTGCCGGGCTCCTTCGCGCGTCCGCAGATTGATTCCATACACTCTGTGTCTGCATTCCAGTCTGTTTGCCCGGTAACTCCGGCGATAACAGTTCGCTTGTCGGTCGTTGCCCCTCGACATAATGTGCCAAAACTTTAGATTACGGAGGGCATAAGGACATAACCACCGTAAGGATTGCATAGGCGCTTTCGGCGCGTAGTATCCGGGACATGACATGGGAAGTGCATGACGGCGGCAGGCAACACGATGCATACAGCAATGCGGGGTTGTCATCGACTCTGCTCAACCATCAACAGCCTATGTGCGCGGAATGCTCACAATACGCGGACGCATTTATGCTCCGCTCAACGGAAGCGGTCAGGCAGGCCGGGGTAAAGCCGGACGATCAGATCTGGCTGACAGTATTTGGAGCCATGCAGGAGATGCTTGCGCATCGCGCGGCATGCGTGGCCTGCGGTCAGGTGATGGCGAGCGGCGAACGTCGTCACGGCAATCCTCCTGCTTCATCGACTGGATTTGTTGCTCGTCTTAGCCCGTGGAAGCGGATGGGACGTACCCCAAGCGGGCGCTGAAATTTGTTCCCCTGTAGGCTCCGTTGCCTTTCCATGAATCTCGTGGCGCCTATGCACCGATAGACAGGATGACAACCGCCGGAGATTGATCGACCTGCTGTCACGAAAGCCGAGCGTTCCATGGCGATGGATCCGTGCCGGCCCCATGCTGCCGTGCGGCGGCAACTTTCATTTTCGAGATCGTGCTTCAGATGCTGAAGGGACATGTCCGCGATGCGCTTCATCTGCGCTTTCGTGGCTCCGCTGGCAGCCTGAACGATCAGACCCCATAGTATGGTCGCCACGTAACGAGCATAGTCAGCGGGATGGATACTCGCGGAAAGCTCCCCGGATTTCCGCGCCTGATGAAACCGGACCTGCAACGCCGCTGACCAGCCTTGCGCATTTGCAACATGAGCTGTTGCACCGGCGCGGCCCTCCGCGCCGCTCGCCAAGGCCGCGATTACGGTCAGACAGCCCGGAGGATTTCCCGGTGTACTGAGGAACTTTACCGTCCCAGAGAACAAGGCAGCCAGTGTTTCCGCAGCGTCCTCTTCGCCAATGCCTGCGCGGGAAGGAGGTCGCCCGGCAAGTGGCGCTTCGGAGAGGCATTGAGACGGTCTATTTCGCCTGCCGGAGCGAGGCGAAGGCGCGAATCGCCAAGGAAGAGCTCGAACGCGCGACGGGGAAATCGGTATTCAAGGTCGTTTTCGTGGACGTGTCCGATGTGAGCGGGGGGGCGATCAGCCGTCCAATCCCTGGAACCGATCGACGCCCTGGTGATGAACGCCGGCGGCATGGGCGACAAGACACCCATGACTTTAACCAGGGACGGAGTCACGACCATGTTTGCCACTAACGTGTTGGGGCACGTCGCCTTGCCCAGAGGGCCTGATTGCGTCCGGGAAATTGCGCAAGGTAGCGGTGTATGTCGGCAGTGAAGCAGCGCGAGGGGTTGCGAAGGCCGGCATGAAGAGACCTGCCCTCCCGACGTCCTCGGTCGATGATTTCGTGCAGGTCATTACCGGCAGGGATTCGCCGGAAAGAAGTTCAGTGTTGGGCTGGCCTATGGCGAGGCGAAGTACGTTGCCGCGTTGTGGATGGCCGCCATGGCTCGCCGAAAGCCGAATCGCAGATTCATTACGATGAGCCCTGGAAGTATGCAAGGCACGGAAACGGCCAGAGATCTGCCCGCGCCGGCGCGGCTTCTGATAAACCGTAGACTCATGCCGATGATCGCTCCACTATTTGGGCTTGCGCACTCCTTGCAGACCGGTTCTGGGCGGATCGTCGAGGGGCTTATGGACCTGTCATTAAAGAGCGGAGTCTTTTATGCGAGCGGGCCGAAGACGCTTACCGGACCTGTCATGGACCAGAGTGAGATCTTCGCCGATCTGGGAAATCAGGCTTTCAGGACAATGCTGCGGAAGCGGTACATCGATTTATTTGAGGTGGATTTGGGGATACTGTTGTCGGTCCGAGTTGCACAGAGTAATCGATCAGGTCAGATTTGGACCCTGGACGCATGGGCGCGACGGCGCAGCCGTTTTGCGAGCTGTCCTGGAAGCGCGGAGCCGGTCAGCCGCAGTATCACGTAGCAGATCGCGACCCACACGGCCATGCTCCCAAGCAGCAGAAGCAGCTCTTGCATGCGTGAAAGTGTACCTGGCAGGGCATGCCGCAGGCCGGACAGAACCGCTCCGCTGGCAGCGGCGGCCAGCAGCGAGCGCCCGAGCTCGGCGCGGTCCAGCCCGCCCAACGGCACCATGCCGCGCCGGTGCAGCAGGACCGCGAACACGGAAGCCTGCAGGGTAATGCCGATATCGGACGCATAAGCGAGCCCCGGCGCGCCCAGCAGGTGAAACAACAGCGCGTAGACGGGCAGCGAGACCAGCACAATTGCGGTGGCTGCGATCATGGGCGTAAGCGTATTGCCGGCGGCGTAAAAAGCTCGGGCGTAGATAGCTTGCGCCGACCAGAAACAGAGCGAGAGTGAAAAGATGCCGAAGTACACCGCAGTGGCGCCTGTGTCGCTCCGGTGGAACAGCCCGCCCCGCAAAAAGAGGTCGACGGCGGGGCCCTCCATGGGAATCATCCAGGCGGAGAGCAACAGCGAAAAGGCCGCGATGCGCGAGACCGACTCATTAACCGATCGGGCGAACGGCACATTACCGTCCTTGCCGAACAGCGCGGCGAGGAACGGCAGTGACGCGGCCCCGGCTGCCTGGCCCAGAGCCTGAGGCACGCCGAAAAGCTGCTTGGCATAGTTGAGCAGTGCGACTGCTCCTCCAATTTTGGAGGCGAAGAACGAGATGATCCAGAGGTCGACCGTGACGAGCGAAAAGCCGAGAATCAGCGGCAGCGTCATCCGCACCCACTCGCGCAGGCCTCGGTTGCCGAAGTCGAGATGGAAGCGCAGGCGCATACCGGCGTGCCGCGCCCCCAGCCCGTTAATCGCGAAGGGACCGAGAATAACGCCCGCCAGCCCGCCCCATGCGATCGAAGAAACGCCCAGATGACGGTAGAGCAGGACGCCGCCCAGAACCATGCCGATGTTGTAGATCAGAGGGGCGAAGGCCTGGAGCGTGAACTGTTTTTTCGCCAGCAGCACCGCGCCAAAGATGCCGCCGACGAAGAAGAAGAGCTGGCCGGGCAGGATAATGCGGGTGAGATGGACACACAACGCGAACTTGACTGGATCGGACGTGAAGCCGGGGAAGAAGACGCGCACGTAAAGCGGCGCCAGAAACTCGGCGAGCACGATGGCTGCCCCGAGCACCAGCATCATGGTTGAGAAGATGACGGAGAGCGCTTCTTCCCCTTCGCGCTCCCGCCCGGTCTCACGAAAGCGCGTAAGCATGGTCACGAACGTAATGGAGGTGGCGCCTCCGATCAGGAAGTAGGAGATCGTGTCCGGCAGCTGAAACATGGCGGCAAAGGCATCGGCCGCGGCAGAGCGTCCGAGCAGGTGGGCGATGTATTTGACCCGCACCAGCGAGATGATTTTGGAACCGAAAGCCGCGGCCGTGAGCAGCAGCGTCGCCGTAAAAGCGGTATGCGCGTGGGTGGGCCGGAGCGTTCGCAATACACTACGCAGCATGGAGGGCCGGGCAGCGGGCGAAGTCTGCCGAGGCTGTTGGGAAAGAGACATCGCGCTTGATTTTAACCGTGCGCGGGGTGAAAGGCGCCTGCGTGGCTCGTGCCTTCGGCGACACTCGGGGGCGGCTAAACGGTTTGCCTGCATCCCAAGCTGGTGATTGCTCAAAAAGGCGCCGATTTGATGAAATTCAGCGACTCCGGACGAGCAACGTACTCTAATGGAAGCTGGACCGACAGCAGGGACGAAGGAGCCGGGTGCGGATGGGCAATGGAACACGAGAGGCTGCATGGCGGCACGCGACCTTCTGGCGCGTCATTGCCAAAAGTCTGCTGCTGACCTCCGCTTCCCTGCTGCTGACCGCGTCCGTTGCCCGAGCACAGAGCAGCAATATACTGCCGGCTGCGCCCGCGCCGGTGCAGAGCAACACTGTCGCCAGCTCGACAACCGGCAACCAGGGCAGCCCGACGAGTACGCTGCAGGGCAGTACGGGCGGCGGCTTCCCGGTGCAGGTGCCCACGCAAAGCTCGCTTTTCAACCCCTATCTCGGCAGTGTGCAGGCCCGTCCAGCTACGCCGCAGGTGATCCCGCTCACGCTTGATGACACGCTGCGCCTCGGTATCGAGAACAATCTCGGGCTTATATACGCGAAGCAGGCGGAGGTGGGGGACCGGGCCCAGCGATTGCAAACGCTCAATATTCTGCTGCCCAACATCGACATACATGGCTCGACCGCGCTGCACCAGTTCAATTTGCAGGCACAGGGATTTCGTCCGGACGTTTTGCCGCAGTTTGCCGGGCTGCTGGGTGGCGGGGCAGGCGGTCGCGCTATCACGTTTCCGTCCATCGTCAAGGTGGACGTAACGCAGGGCCAGGCGAACTTTTCACAATACCTGTTTAACCTGGCCGGGTATGACCTGGTCAAGGCGCTGGGGCATTTGCTCAAGTCCACCGTGCAGACTTCCGCCTCCTCGCGCGGGCAGGTGGTGCAGAATGTCGGCATCGCCTACCTGCGCGTGATCGCCGCTCAGTCGCAGGTCGAGTACGACCAGTCGCTACTCAAGACCGATGCCTCCGTGCTGTACCAGAGCGAGCAGGAGCACCAGGCCGGCATCATCGCCAACCTCGATGAGCTGCGCTCGCGCGTGCAGTACCAGACCCAGCAGCAAGCGCTGATCGCGGACCAGGGCACGCTGGCCAAGGCCAGGATCGCGCTGAACCGCTCGATCGGCTTCGCGCCCGAACAGGAAACCCGAGTAAGCGACACCACGCCGTTTGCCCAGCTTGAAGCCACCACCCCAGAAGCGGCGGAACGGGAAGCCCTGAACAACCGGCAGGATTACCAGAGCAGTATTGAGCAGCTACGCGCCGCGGAGTACGAGCGCAAAGCCGCCACGCGCGAACGCCTGCCGACGCTGATCTTCAACGGCGATTACGGGGTAACCGGCGTATCGGGCGGTATTTACCACGGTACATTCGCGGCCATTGGCACGTTGAATATTCCGGTATTTCAGGAAGCCAAGTTTCGCTCCGATCGCGATACAACGGAGTTTATTCTTCAGAACGCGCGGGCGCAGGTGGGTAACGTGCGCGGGCAGATCCGGCAGCAGGTGCGGGGCAGCCTGATCGATTTGAAAGCAGCGAACGAGACGGTGGCCGTGGCCAAAAGCAACGCCCAGCTTTCGCAGATAGCTCTCGAGCAGTCGATTGAGCGTTTCCAGGCGGGTATTGAAGACAACCTGCCGACGATCGAAGCCGAGTCGACCCTGGCCCAGTCGCAGGTCCAGCTCGTAAACGCTAATTTTCAGTACAACCAGGCCAAGCTGAACTTCGCGCGGAATCTTGGGATCATCGATGTGGATTTCCACCCGGAGTGGCAGGGTGGCCGGCCGGTTGGTGTATTGAGCGACCGCGCGGCGATGGGGCGGTGACCGAATGCGCATGAGATACCAGCTTGTGAGTGCCGGGCTGCTGGGAATCGGTTTGCTCGCCGGCTGCAGCCATAAAAGTTCGACCAAGAACAATTCAAAGAGCGCGTCCTCTACTTCCAAGAATGAGGGCAAGGTCTTTACACCGGACAGCAAAGGCGGTGGGGCTGCTGGCGCGACATCCGGCAGCAGGGGCAATGCTCCGCTGCCCTCACCCGCGGATACGACGGACTATAAGCCTTCCGCGTCCTCCGATGCCGGTACCGTGAGTGCCACGAAAGGCCAGCCGGTGATGAATCCAGGTGCGCCTGTGGCGCACCTACCTAAAAAGCGTTAGCAAGGCAGGAAGCGCTTTACTGGAGCAAGGACATGCGAAAAACAGAACGCTCGGCCGCGCTGCATGCGCGAGCCCAAACGCTGCTGCCCGGCGGTGTCGACTCGCCGGTACGGGCATTCCTCGCGGTTGGCGGCGCACCGCCATTTGTTGAGCGCGGGGCGGGGGCTTACCTGTGGGATGCCGACGGCAATCGTTACCTGGACTACTTCGGCTCGTGGGGGCCGATGATTCTGGGGCACGCATTCCCGCCGGTTGTGGAAGCAATTCAGCGGGCGGCGGAACGCTCTTCGAGCTTTGGCGCGTCCACTGCAGGGGAAGCAGAACTGGCTTCGTTGGTCGTCGAAGCCTATCCATCGATTGAGATGCTGCGCTTCGTGTCTTCCGGGACCGAGGCGACGATGTCGGCGATTCGGGTGGCGCGGGCGTTTACCGGGCGCAAGTATTTCATCAAGTTTGAGGGCTGCTACCACGGCCATGCGGACGGTTTTTTGGTCAAGGCAGGCTCGGGAGTAGCTACGTTCGGGATCGCCGGCTCGGCCGGGGTACCGGAGGAGGTGGCGCACTGGACACTCGCGCTGCCCTTCAACGACCTCGGGGCGGTTGAGCAGGCGTTTGCGGCGCATCCCGGCCAGATCGCGGCAATTATCGTGGAGCCGGTGGTAGGCAATATGGGCTGCGTGCCGCCCGCGCCGGGGTATCTCGAAGGCTTGCGCGCCATCACCTCGCGGGAGTCGGCACTGCTGATTTTCGACGAGGTGATGACCGGCTTTCGTCTGGCATTCGGCGGTGCGCAGGAGCTCTACGGTGTGAAGCCGGACCTGACGACGCTGGGCAAGATTGTCGGCGGCGGCCTACCCTGTGGCGTATTTGGGGGACGGGCGGAGATCATGCGCATGCTGGCGCCGCTCGGGCCCGTGTACCAGGCCGGCACCCTGAGCGGCAATCCGCTGGCGATGGCGGCCGGGTTGGCAACGGTCGGCTACCTGCGGGAGCACCGGGCTGAGGTGTATCCGCAGCTAGAACAGTTGAGCACGGCTGTCGCCGATGGCGTAGCCGCAGAGGCGCGGCGGGCGGGTGTGCCGCTGACCACAAACCGTGTGGGCGCGATGTGGACCTGGTTTTTCACGTCCACGCCCGTAACGGATTTCACGAGTGCCGCGACCAGCGACACAGCGGCGTTCGGGCGGTTCCACCGCGCCATGCTGGAAATGGGCGTGTGGCTGCCGCCCTCGCAATATGAGGCGGCATTTCTTGGAACGGCGCACTCGGATGAGGACGTCCAGGCGACGATTGCGGCGGCGAGAGAGGCCTTTGGAGCTTAACTGACCTAATAACACGTCCTAAGCGGGTGAACACAGGGTCAAGCTATTGCGCACACCGCATCCTCCTCAATCAAACGCTGATCAAGTGGCCCGGATAGAACTTGCCCAACCGCACCCCGCAAGACTTGGCGCAGGCTTGAGGCGGCTCCACGACCAATCAAGTAAACTACAGCACAGCCAAATGCGAGCCATAGCAAATGCGAACCTGAAATCAGGTATTTGCCAAAGCCATATTAAACCGGCTGCGCCGAGGACAATTCCCCTCTAACGAATATTCGAACTCTACTGGGCTGGATTTGTCTTAGGTTTGTCCATGACAGCCAACACCTTGTAAGTTTCAGATTGCATTTTTTTGCCGTCTAAGCTGACCACCCACTCTAACTTGCTTTGTCGCCTTTGAACTCGGTCTGAATGTTGTCCACCAAAGGCATCCGACAATCCCGGTGGTTTCCTGCGCGGCCCGCCATACGCTCAGCAAATTTGCTCTCGCAATTTACAACTGCCGCTCGACCATCCGGCAACAGAAGCATGAAAGTTGCCCCGCGCACATGGAATGACACCTGATGGGCAGGTGTGCTGTAACCGGTAGTGGTTGTAGTGCCGTTGCAGTTGACGTTTGTGTCAGTACCGTTGCAGTTCGCGTTCGAGTCGGAGTGCGAGCTGGAATAGCTAGGCACTACATATGAGTAGTCAGTCTCATTATCCTTGCGATTAGCCGAATGGCACATTCAACGCTTGCGTTTCGGCCTCTTGCCCGTGCCTTTCGGCGCGGGAATGCGGTGCTTCGGGGTGCTGGCCTGCATGCTCTTTTTGCCTGTTTTCGCTTTTGCGGGTTTTGCTTTCTTCGCGAACTTTGCAAACCGGCTCGGCGCGTTCGCCTCTTCCTCGCCCGGCACAATCGCGAATTGGAGCCGCTTTTCAACTGCGTTCACGCGCTCCAGCAGCACGCGCACTTTCTGACCCATGCGGAAGCGGCGCGCCCAGGTTTCGCCGATGATCTCGCGGGTGTTTTCGCGGTAGGTGTACTCGTCGCCGTCGAGCTCTCCTAGCGACTGGATCGGTACCAGGCCTTCGACGAACAGCTCATTGAGTTCGACAAACAAGCCGTACTTGGTCGCGTTCAGGATCAGCCCGTCGAACTCCTCGCCGACGCGACCGGCCATGAAGCGGATTTTCTTCCACTCGATCAGTTCGCGCTCGGCGGCATCGGCGCGGCGCTCGGTTTCGCTGGTTTCGGTGGCGATTCCGGCCAGCTCCACTGTGGGGATCGGCACGCCAACGGTTGTAGTTCGGCCTGATATTTGTTCTTTTTCGCGTTTGCCCGTTTGCTCGCTGTACTCCATGTCCTGTTTGGCAGGGTCATATACGCGAAACTCGCGCGGCTCGCCCGTGCGTGGAACGCCTTTGCCGCCCACGCCGGCGCGGAGCAGTGCTTTGCTGACTCGGTGCACGATCAGGTCCGGGTAGCGGCGGATGGGAGAGGTGAAGTGCGTGTAGAAGCCCGTCGCGAGCGCGAAGTGGCCTTCGTTTTCCTCGCTGTAGCGTGCCTGCTTGAGCGAGCGGAGCATGAGGTAGCTCAGGATGCGCTCTTCGGGTTTGCCGGCGATTCTCTGTGCCAGCCGCTGATACATCTGCGGGGTTACGGGCAGGTCTTCGGGGACTTCGTGCGTACTTCGGGGCGGGGTTCGATGGGTATTGCGCGATCGCCCATCGCGGCCCGTCCTGTGTTGTTTTTCACGCTGCTCGTGCTTCATCGTGAACCGCTGGACGGGAAGGTTGCCGAGCCCGAGCGAGTAGCCGAAGCCCGCGGCGATGTCTTCGAAGTCGAGAATACGTTTCGGGTCGGGCTTCTCGTGGACGCGGTAGAGCGCAGGCGCGTGGTCACTCAGCCACGACGCGACCGACTCGTTCGCCGCCAGCATGAACTCCTCGATAAGCCGGTGGGCCCAGTTTCGGATGGCGCGAGTAACGCCCTGCATGGCGCCCTGCTCGTCGAACTCGATGGAGGGCTCGGGCAGGTCGAAGTCAATGGAGCCCCGCCGGTCTCGTTTCCTGTTCAGGATTTTGGCGAGCTCCGCCATGACTTCGAAGTGGGGGGCGAGTTCCGCAAACTCAGAGCGCGCCCCTTCATCACCTTCGAGCACCGCCGCGACTTGCGTGTAGGTCATGCGGCGCGCGGAGCGGATCACGCCCTCGGTGATCTCGTACCCGGTAATTTCGCCCGCGGCGTCGATGCGCATGAGGCAGGAGAGCACGAGCCGGTCCTCATCGGGCTTGAGCGAGCAGATGCCGCTCGACAACTCGTGCGGCAGCATGGGGATGGCGCGATCGGGAAAGTAGACGCTGGTGCCGCGCAGTCGCGCTTCCAGGTCGAGCGCGGTCGCGGGTTGCACGTACTCAGCGACATCGGCGATGTGCACGTCCAGTTCCCAGGTGCCGTCTCCGCGCTCCCGTACTTCCACGGCATCGTCGAAGTCGCGCGCTGTTTCGCCGTCGATGGTCACGATGGTGCGGTCGCGGAAATCACGACGCGAAGCAAAAGCAGATCCTTTGGCGCAAGCGCTACCGCTCTCGCTCAGGATGATCCCGCTTTTTTGGTCGCCGAAATTCTGGCCAGCAGGAAACGTAAGCTCCGCATCCAGCTGCGCGACGGCGCGGGCTTCCACAAGCACGTTGTCCGGGAAAATGCGCGGGAGCTGGTGCTTGCGGATGATCATTTCAACATCCACGCCGAAGTCGTCCTGGCGGCCCAGCACCTCGACGACGCGGCCACGTGGAACACGGGTCGCGGTTGGCCAGTCGGTCACTTCCACGTCGACCACGAGACCTTCAAGATCGGGATATTCAGAAATCTGGGCGGCAGCCTCCTCACCCAGCATGCGATGCGGCGAGCGCAGGGTGGCGCGTGGCTCCGGCAAGGGGGCGTCGAAGGGAATCAGAATGGGCTGGGTCAGCTTTTCGTCAAACGCGATGACTTGGTGGCCGGTCTGGCGCGGGTCTTTGGCGTAGTGAAAAATGCCGACGATGGTGGGGTTGCGCCGGGTGAGCACGCGCACGATGCGACCCTGACGGCGGCTTGCATCGGCTCCGGCGCGGCCAGGCGCCAGTTCGACCAGCACCTGGTCGCCGGGCATGGCGCCATTGATCTCCGGCGGTGGAATGAAAACATCGGTGGACTCTCCTGCATTTCTTTGTCCGGTGACGCGCACAAACCCGAAGCCGTCGCGGTGGAGGTCGAGCCGGCCTGCGATGAGGTTATCGCGTGAAGACGCGACCCGGGCTATGGTCCACTGTTCGCGCTCGACCTGCAGCAGTTGGCCGGCCGCGGTGAGCCGGGCCAGGTGCTCCAGCAGCAGGCGCCGCTCGCGGCCGCCGCCCAGGCCGAACTCACGGACAAGCTGCTTATAGCCGACGCGGGAGCCGGGGGCGCGCTCGATATGGCGCAGGAGCTCGCGGTCAGTCATGGGCGTATCCCTTGCCGGTAAAGGAAAATGGCGGTCAGGGAAAGCAGCCCGGCAGCATTTTGTAGCAATGACATCTCCTCACTATGGTAGCGCCGCCTGCACCTGGGCAGGTGTCGCAGGGCAGGGTTGCCTGGGTGTATGCCTGCGGGCGATGAAAAGATGGCTTGAACCGTGCATTTGCGCGGTGCTCTGTTTAAGATGCCTATAAGGATTGGCATTTGCTCCCGAAGAGCAAGCGCAGCACATAAAGCCAGCGCGCACCCCACGCAGTCTTATCAGGCTCTCCCCTGCGAATTTCATAGGAACCGAAGCGCGAAGCGACGAAAGGATGTACTGAACCAATGTGGAAACCGAATCAACCAGCGAGCACACCGTCCACCCCCAACGAACCCTTGCGCCCCACCCCGCCGGCGACCCCGGCCTTTGAACCGGCATCACGCCCCGCAACCGGCACTGCACAGGCGTCGGCCGCCGGCGAGCAGGCCACCATCGGCAAGAGCCTGGTCATCAAGGGCGAGGTCACCGGCTCCGAATCGCTGTACATCGACGGCAAGATCGAGGGCACCATCAATTTGAGCGGCAATCGCGTGACCGTGGGCCGCAATGGCCAGGTTTCGGCCAACATCACGGCTCGCGAGATCGTGGTGCTGGGCAAGGTGCGCGGCAACATGATCGCGAGCGACCGCGTGGACATCCGCTCGGAAGGCTCGCTGACCGGCGATGTGGCGGCACAGCGTATTTCGATCGAGGACGGCGCCTTTTTCAAGGGCGGCATCGATATCCGCAAGCCGGACACGGTGAACAAGGCTGCCGAGCCGGTCAAGGTCGGCGCGTAGCCTGCCTGCTTCCGAGGAGCCCCGGTTCTAGCCGGGGCTTCTCTGCACTTTCGGCAGCATGGCAGGAGATCGTGCATGAAGTTCAAATATCTGGCCGTGCTGCTCTTTCCAGTCGCGGCATACGGGCAGACAGCGGGCTGGCTTGCCGGCCTTACTGAGCAGCAGACCTATACGCTCCACCGCTCGTCAAGCCGCGAGTTAACGGGGGCGAATGCCGACGCACGCACCGTTACCCCGGGGCAGACCCTCACCATTCTCGACACGGACGGGCCGGGAATGATTTCGCATATCTGGTTCACGCTGGACGACGGAGAACCGTACGCCTTGAAGCGCATCGTGCTGCGCATGTACTGGGACGGCGAAACGAGCCCCAGTGTGGAGACGCCGATTGGCGATTTTTTCGGCCTGGGCAATGGTCTCTACTACCACTGGGAGTCGATTCCGCTGTCGGCAGGTTCGGACAAAGCGCTGAACAGCTGGTTCCCCATGCCTTTCGGGCACCACGCGCGTATCACAGTCACCAACGAAGGCAAGCAGAACCTCACACACATTTACTGGAACATCGAGTATCGCGAGTCTCCGCAGCCCCCGGACGCACTTTATTTTCATGCCGAGTATCGCCAGGCGCAGCCCAATCACGGCTGGACAGGTAGCTGGTACGAGAATGGCGATCCGATCGTGAACTACCGCCGCAATCTCGACGGCAAGGGCAACTACGAGTGGTTTGAAGCCAAGGGACACGGCCAGTTTGTGGGCGTGACTATGTCGGTCCTGCAGAACCAGGACGGCTGGTGGGGCGAGGGGAACGAGATGTTCACGATCGACGGGGACACGCCATCGATCGTCGGCACGGGTTCGGAAGACTACTTTCTGGGCGCATGGGATTTTGGCGGCTCTCAGGATTACCTGCTCCACGGCGCGCCGGTGGTCGGAAAAGAGCTGGCCGGCGAGCGGTCCAGCGTTTACCGTTTTCACCTGGACTCGCCTGTCCCATTTACCAAATCCATGAAGGCAAGCATTGAGCACGGCCATGCCAATCACCGGTCGGACACATTCTCGTCAGTCGCGTACTGGTATCAGGCCGAGCCGCACGAGGCGTTCCCGGCGCTTCCGCCGATGGACGAGCGAGTGCCTACCATCCAGTTTGTGGGTGGGCCGGGCAACGCCAAGGGGCCGTATGACCCCGGAAGCCTGCACCCCCGCTAGAGCCTATGCGCGGCCGAGAAAGCCGTCGGCACAGCGAAGGCTGACGGCCATGATGGTGAGCGCCGGGTTGGTCGGCTGCGCGGTTGGGAAGACCGAGTTGTCGCTGATGTAGAAGTTGGGCACGTCGTGCGAGCGACCGTAAGCATTGACGACCGAGGTTTGCGGGTCGTTGCCCATGCGGCAGGTGCCGACCTGGTGGGCGAAGCGGTTGAGCGTCCAGGTGTCGGTCGCGCCTGCCGCATTCCAGATCTCGTGCAGCAGCTTTGTTGCATGCGCCATGAGCCGGTTCTCGTTCTCGCCCGCGGTGAAGTGGACCAGCGGTTTCGGCAAGCCGCGCGAGTCGAGTTCGTCGGAAAGCTCGATGTAATTGCTTTCGTGCGGCAGACATTCGCCGCTGATGCCCATACCGGCGACGTTGGGGAAGCACCCCAGATAGCGCTTGAGGTCAGCGCCCCAAAGCTTTCGACCGCGCGCCACAGACTCAGCCCAGGCAACCGGCATGATGCCGTAGCTCTGGATGAGATAACCGCTGGCGAAATCGGCATCCGGGGGGCGAATCGGGTCCTCGGTGATCAGCGAGGCGGGAAAGCCCTTGTAGGGACGAGTGTCTTCGGCGAAGGTACCCCAGATCTGGGTGGAGGGGTGGGCCATGAAGTTGCGCCCTACCTGTCCGCTCGAATTTGCGAGGCCAAGCCGCAGCAGCAGGCGCGCGGACTCGACGGCGCCCGCGCACAGGAAAACAGCTTTCGTCCTCTGGCGAAACTCCTGCCCATTCTGTTTGTAGACCACGCCGGTGATCTCGCCCTCGGCGTTCAGTTCGAGGTCGGTGACAAAGGCTTCGGCGCGAATTTCGGCGCCGGCGCGCACGGCCACGGGCAGGTAGGTCACGTCCATGGAAGCTTTGGCGCCGTTGCGGCAACCCTGGTGGCAATAGCCGCGGTTGACGCAGGCTGCGCGTTCGGGATAGTCGGCATGGGGGCCGCTGTAAGGCATGCTGAGGGCGGCGATGGGCGCGGGCGCGGTGCGAATGCCCAATTGCTTACAGCCTCGTTGCATGAGCTGCGCGGGGGCGTTGAGAGGGAGCGGCGGCAGGGGATATTTGCGGCCCGGGTCCCACGGGTAGTGCTCCGGTCCGGAAACGCCGAGGAAGCTTTCTATTTCCTCGTAATAGGGCACGAGGTCGTCGTACTGCAACGGCCAGTCCTGCCCGGTGCCGAAGTCCGTGCGAACATTGAAATCCGCCGCACACGGTCGCGGCGCATAGGCACCCCAGTGAAGGGTCGAGCCGCCGACGCCGGTGCCGGAATTGTTTTTGCCGAACTGGACCGGGTTTTCACCCGTGGTGATGCGTTCATCGAGCCAGTACAGGTAGCTTTGCGCGCGCTCATCGGAGGCGAACGCATCCGGGTTGAGGAAGGAACCTGCCTCGATTGCGACGGCTTTCAGTCCAGCCTGCGCAAGGCGGGCCAGAAGGGGGCTGCCACCCGCGCCGGTGCCAATGACCACGGCATCGACTGCCTCGGTAAGCGGGTAGCGCTTGATGGGAGTTTGAGGAGTGCGGGGCAAGGTGCCTGCGGTGCTCCGCGCGGCGCGAAATGCTTCCTCCTCTTCGCTCATCGAGCTTTTTGCCGGCCCTTTGGCTCCCATGCTTCTGTGTTATTCAGGCCCACGCCATTGCCGGAGTGTGCCGGCCAGCCGTCCGGGGCACCGGAGTCGGCGAAGCCATCAAAGCCCATGGCGTCCATCCCCGCGGGGTGCGAGACGTAGAGCTCAGTCGCATCGGCGAGAATTTCCTCGAACCAGCGGCTGGCGTCCAGGCCTTCCCACTTTTCTTCGCCGTTCTGCACCCGGTGCAGCAAGGCATCGGCGCGGTCTTCGGTCAGCTCGGTAAAGTGCCGACGGTTGCGGTGCTGCGCGCTTGCATCAAGTTTTTGCAGTCCGAGCGCCAATGCTTGCGCATCGGGCGGAAGCGAGGCATAGCGCCACCCGTTGCCACGGCCCGTAGCGCGACCCTGCTCAAGCCGGGCGGCAAGCGACAACTCATTGGCGCCGGGCGAGCCATTTTCATCATCGGGGAACAAGCGGCTTAAAACACGCTCCAGAGTCGCAAAGGCTTCCGGGCTGATGCAGGTTGGCTTGTAGTCGGACGATGGGCCGGCCAGGCGCTTCTCCAAAACACGGCGCGTGGGCGCGGAAACGCGCGGGGAGTTCAGGATTTCGAGCGTGGAGTTGTTTGTCGTCGGTGCTTGCGGCATGAACCCTCTTTCACCCCGGGAAGAACGGGAGCAAATCGGCAAAGAGATTACGTGTGGAAACAGCTTCATTTCTCAGACGCAGCAAAGGGCTGAAAGGTGCGGATTTTGCGTTTGTCCGGTCGAAGTTATGACTCAAATGTGTTACGTGCCGGTTATGTAGCGAGAAAGCGGCGGCTCTCGATGCGGTAGCGTCCGGAAAGGACCAGCGCCACAGCTCGAGGGTAGACCAAGTGTTCCTCGGCGAGAATGCGTGCGGAAAGGGCTTTTTCGTCGTCGCCGGGCAGGACCGGCACGGCGCCCTGGGCGATGATGACGCCGTGATCGAGCTGCTCGTCGACAAAGTGCGCAGTGCAGCCGGCGAGCTGCACTCCATGGGCGAGCGCCTGCGCCTGGGCGTCGAGCCCTGGAAAGGCAGGCAGCAGCGAGGGATGAATGTTGAGGATGCGGTCCGGGTAGGCCTGGACGAATGCGGGCGTAAGCAGGCGCATGTAGCCGGCGAGGCAGACCAGGGTGACGCCGCACTCGCGAAGGTGCTCGAGCATTTCGGCATCGTGCTCGGCGTGGGAGCGTCCCGCGAACGGGACAGCACGCGCCGAGATGCCCAGGGTGCGCGCATGCCCCAAGCCGGGGGCCTCCGGCTTATTCGAGAGCACGACGGCGATTTCCGCGTCAGGGATGACGCCGGTCATGGTCGCCTCGGCTATCGCGAGGAAGTTGGAGCCGCGGCCGGAGATAAGAATGCCGAGACGGTGGGGTTTACTCATGAGCGTGGTGTGGTGAGGCTTTCGTTCCGCGTGTAAGTCACAAGGCGGTCGCGGCCCTTGGGTGCTCTGACGATCTCGCCGATGGGGGAAAACGGCTCGCCGAGCCGGGAAAGAAGGCTTTGAGCCCGACGGAGCTTTGTATGGGGAATGACACAGATCAGGCCGATGCCCATGTTGAAGGTGCGGAACATTTCGTCTTCGGCGACCGCGCCCAACTTCTGGAGGTGCTCGAAAATTGGCAGCACAGGCCACGAGCCATGGTGGATGGCGGCGGCGACACCTTTCGGCAGAATGCGGGGCAGGTTCTCCGTAATGCCACCGCCGGTGATGTGGGCGAATCCCGAGACCGCGCCGGCCTTGGCGAGCGCCTGCATGGGTTTGAGGTAGGAGCGATGCGTGGCCATCAATGCCGCCCCGGCCTGCGCCTTCAAGGCCGGAATTCGCTGCTTCGCTTGGTAGCCCGCTACTTCGAAAAAGAGCTTGCGCGCCAGTGAATAGCCGTTGGTGTGGAGGCCTGTCGAGGGCAGGCCGAGCAGCACGTCGCCGGGCTCAATGGTGCTGCCGGTAATGAGGCTGGGCCGGGAGACCGCGCCGACAATGGTGCCGGCCAGATCGTATTCCCCGTCCGCGTAGAAGCCGGGCATCTGGGCGGTTTCGCCGCCGATCAGGGCGCAGCCGTTCGCGCGGCAGGCCTCGGCGATGCCAGTGACAACTTTCTCGATGACTTTTGACGCGAGCCGGCCGGTAGCCAGATAGTCGAGAAAAAACAAGGGTGTCGCGCCCTGGACGGCGATGTCGTTGACACAGTGATTGACCAGGTCCGCGCCGACCGTCGAGTGAATGCCGAGCTCGAAAGCGAGCTTGAGCTTGGTGCCGACGCCGTCGGTGCTCGAAACCAGCACGGGATCGGGAAATCGTTTCAAATCGAGTTGAAACAGACCTCCAAAACCGCCGATGCCGCCCAGGACATTGCGCGAGAAGGTGGTTTTCGCAAGCGCCTTGATGCGCTCCTTGGCGTTGTCGCCCGCGGCGATGTCGACCCCGGCCGCGGCATAGGTGTGGTGTTTGCGAGGGGACGGTTGTTTGGCAGGGGGCAAGCGGGGAGAACCTTTCAAGAAGAAGGCCCAGTTTAGCATCGGAAAGTGGGCGTTTAGCCGGACGGTGGCGCCCGGGAGGCCCCGCCCGGCTACAATAAGTTTGGCCGCACTCGCACGTTGCGGAAATTCCCAGTATTTTCCTGAAACGCGAAGGAAGACGAAACCAAATAATGCGGCAGACGCACCAGAACTTCCAAAACCATCGCACCGGTTTATTCCGGCGTTTCCTTCCCTGCTTCCTTCTGCTTTTGCCGGCTTTGGCCGCGCATGCGCAAGGTCCGGCGCCTACCCGCACAAGCCTGACGGCGCAGGTTGCCAGTTCGGGGACCAGCACGGGCACTGTTCTCAAATCCACCGTACAAACCGCGACCGGCTCCGCCGTGGGCGGGGGCACGGTGGACTTCGTGCTCGCTGGCGGCCAGTCATTCGGGTCGGCCATTGTCCATCCGGATGGGACGGCGACGCTTGCCGTCCCGAAGCTGCCGGCCGGCACGACGAACGGCGTGGATGGGACGGGCACGCTTCCGGTCACGGCTGTTTACCATGCGACCGCCGAAGCTAGCGCTTTCGCCGACTCCGCCTCCGTGGCGACCGCCATCGCCAGCCCACAGGTGACGACCGCGGCGCCCGATTTCACCTTGACCGGCAAGCCAACGACGGTGACTACCGCACGGGGTTCCTACGGGGTGACGGCCATCACGGTAAGTTCGGTTGGCAACTACAGCGGCGCTATCCAGTTTTCCTGCTCGAACCTGCCGGCCCAGGTGACTTGCGCGTTCAATCCAACGCAGCAGACTCTGGCTGCAAACGGCAGCTTCGTTTCCACGCTGGAGCTGCAAACGCAGTCCCCCTCCGGCACGGCAAGCAGCAGCCTGTTGCCGGCGCACTCGGACGTTGCGCTCGCTATGTTGATTCCCGGCGCGCTGATATTGCTTGGGTTCAGCGGCAGGCGGCGCAGGGCTCTTCGTGGCGTGCAATTGCTGGGAGTTGCCATGCTGCTGGCCGGAACAGGTCTCGGCCTAAGCGGCTGCTCGCAGCGCTATAACTACCTGCATCATCCTCCGCCGGTGTCGGGCGGTACGCCTATCGGTACTTTTCCCATTACAGTAGCGGTGGACGGCAATCAGGGGGCTAGCGTAATTGAGCACGATATTACGGTGAGCCTGGTTGTGCAGTAAGTAGTGCAGTAAGGATTTGGGTTTCGGAAGGCGATTGGGGGGAACCTGAGCTGCCGTCTGTCTGTCCCGTCTGTCCAGGAAATCGAAATCCGGTTGCTGCCGAAGTGGGCTGAGCGTAGAATCCTTGGTGATGGATGCAGTTGCAACTACATCCATCACCGTACTACGGAAAGTAGTGCCGCTATTTGTGGAACCACAAGTCCGCAAGTAGCACAGCCAGGGCGACAATCAAGCGCACAAGCATCTTGTCATCGATCTGGAAGTCGAACTTCAACTTTGTCTTCATCTACATCCCACCCTCCAGATCCCACCCTCCAGATCCCACCCTCCAGCGGCCCGGAGCTTTCTACTCCGGGCTAGCTAGTCACGTCTGATACGCGACCCGCGTACATGCAAAGCTATGCCTGCGCTTTGCAGTTTGCGTGTGACCTGAAGCCATAGCAACGTCTTTGGGTGATCTGATCGTAAGCAGAGCAGGGCGAAGAAATAACGAGTTCTTATCCAAGCGCATTCGAAAGTAATCGAAGGGCTGCGTCTCGGGTTTCCGGCTCATCGCCGAAGCCTTGAAGCCAGTGCACGTCCGGTTCCCGCCGAAACCAGGTCAGCTGTCGCTTGGCATAGTTGCGATGTCCTTGCTGGGCAGCGGCGATGGCCTCCTTTTCCGTTATGGAACCGGCCAGCACGGCCGCTGCTTCCTTGTAGCCGAGCGCGCCCAGCGCCTGCGCTTGCGCTCCATACGTTTGCTGTAGCGAGCGCGTTTCCTCAAGGAGTCCCTCCGCGAACATGGCGGCGGCGCGGCGGTTGAGGCGCATATACACTTCCGCGCGGTCCGGCTGGAGGCCAATGCGCAGTAGGCGAAAGCCCCTCAGGGGGTCACGACCCACGCCCGAGACCGGCGCCTGGCCGAGCAGCGCGACTTCGATGGCGCGGATCAGCTTCGGCTCGTCATTCGCGTGAATACGCTCGGCCGCTTCCCTGTCGAGGCGGCGAAGCATTCTGTGCAGATAGCCCGCAGGCCGGCTGCGAGCCGCGACGAGCAGGCGTGACCGCACCGTCGGGCAGCGTGACGGCAGCGGTGCGAGACCTTCGGTAAATGCTCGCAGGTACAGGCCGGTGCCTCCGGTGACGATCGGGAGCCGGCCGCGGGCGGCAGTTTCACGGGCCGTTTCGCGGGCCGCGCGCGCCCAGTCGCCGGCTGTCATCGCTTCAGATGGGTCGACCATGTCGAGCAGGTGATGCGGGGCTTGCGCGCGCTCGGCGGCGGTTGGCTTGGCGGTGCCGAGCTCCATGCCGCGATACACCGCTACTGAGTCACAGGAGAGGATTTCGCCGTTGAACTGTTTCGCCAGGGCAAGCGAGAGTGCGGTCTTGCCGCTCCCCGTGGGCCCGAGCAGGATGACGAGCAGGGGATGGTTCCGTGGTGAGGTCATGAGAGAAATGCCCAAGAGGACGGGCGTTTCTCTGAACGATCAAACGCCGGCCCCCACGCCTTGGGAGCCGGCCGCGCAGGCGGTTTTGTGTTTAGAAGCGCCACCAGCCGGAGGGGAACAGTACGTGCGCGGGCGCGCGCAGGATGGCGACCAGCAAGATCAAAGCTGCCAGCAGCAACAATCCGACAGCCTGACGGCGGCGGGTGAGTGCTGCTTCGGCTGTGCGTGCGGTTTGGAGACGGGGCATCAGCGGATGCTCCCGCGGTCGTTATAGAGGAAGTAGAAGCGCAGCTCGAGGAATGGACCTTTGAAGTTTTTCGGCAGCGGGGGGAACGGCCCGGCGCCCGTGATGCCGCCCCAGGCGGCGCGATCAAGCGACACGTCGCCGGACGGGCCTTCCAGGTGCATGTCCTTGACGGAGCCGTCTTGCATGATCTTGAAGCGGATCAGCACTTTGCCCTGCTTGGAGATGGGCGGCTGGGCGACTTCGGGGATGATGGGATACCAGGCGCGTTTGGTGTCGTAGATGACGCGCTGGATATAGGGACCGAAGTCGACGCCGAGGGTGTTGGAGAGGATATCGACCGGGCCCGTGTCGCCGGGGTGCTGCGAAGGGGCGTTCGCGCCCATGTCGCCGCCGCCTTCTGAAGCGCCGCCGCGCGCAGCTTGTCGGGCCGCCTGCTGGAGGGCTTCGCCCGCGGTGGTTGGCGAGTTGGTGAAGCTGGGCTTGGTCGGCTGCGGCTTGGGCGCTTCGATCTGCGCGTTTTGACCGGTCGGCACGGGCGGGGATGGTTGCGGCTTGGGCTGCTGCTGGGCCACTTGCGGGGGCGCCGGAGCGGCAGGCTGCTTGGTCGGCGCGGGCGGTGCGGGCCGGGGGGTGGGCGGACCGGCGCGGCGCATGGCCTCCAACTCCTCCAGCGTCTTGCGGTCGAGCGTCGGTTTCGGCGCCTGCTGTTGGCGATCCTTGTCGGAAAGCGGCGCGGGCGTCTTCGGCTTGAGCTGCTTGAGGGCATCGGGTGGCAGCTCCAGCACCGTCATGGGCTTGTCCTTCTCATGGAGAGACGCAGCCTCACGCACCTTGATGTGCCAGATATATTTGGGCCCGAATATCAGATAGCCGAACAGGAGAAGGTGCAGAATCAGCGCGATCCAGATCTTTTCCCGCAATGAGACACGAGCTCGCTCATCCTCCAGCTCGTCAATGACATGGAGGAGATCGTAACCCTCGAGCTGGTCGTGACTGCCGCGGCGCATGGCACGGCGACGACGGACGCGCGGGGGTAGCTCCTCTTCGGTGCTGGGTTTTTGCGGCGGGGGTGCTTCCGTGGTGGGCATGGTGGCAATCGCGGGGGGCGCCTGAACTGACGGCCGCGCGGGTGAAACGCTTCCCCATTCTCTCATTCTTTCGACGGACCGCTTACCGGAAACAAGTGCCTTTGGTTTGGCTGGAAGCGCGCGTCTCGCCGCGGACCGGGAAGGAGGGCTGCTCCAAACGTCACCGTACAATAAAAATTGTGAGTACACCCTTTCAGGCCTTTGTCATTACGGTAAGCGACAGCTGCTCACGGGGCGATCGCGTCGACCTTTCCGGGCCGGCCGTATGTGCGCTGCTCGCCGAAAGCGGCTTTTCTCTTAGGGGAAGCCGCATTATTCCGGACGAACAGCCGGTGATTGAAAAGGCTCTTCGGGAGGCGGCCAGAGATGGAGGCCTGGTTGTGACCACCGGGGGGACCGGCCTGACCGCCCGCGATGTGACTCCGGAAGCGACGGCAGCTGTTTGTTCTCGCCTGATCGATGGATTGAGCGAGCAGATGCGCGCCGAAGGACGGAAGGAAACACCGTTCGCCGTACTGAGCCGAGGTATTTGCGGATTGCTGGGGGGTGCCTTGGTCGTGAATCTGCCCGGCTCGCCACGGGGCGCCGAGACTTCCCTTCGCGCGGTGCTGCCCGTACTGCCCCATGCGTTGCGGTTGCTTGCCGACGCGGACGCGCCTCACCCGGTCGGGAACTCGGATTCGGATAAAGGGCCCGCGGTTTGAAACATCTGCTGCTGCTCTTCAAGAAAGGGACGCTGCTGCTGGTGGCCTTTCTCAAGCCGCTGGGCATTTGGGGAGCGGGCGTTGTGGCGCTGATCGATTCAAGCACCATCCCGGTTCCGATGGACCTGTTGCTGGCTACGTACATGTGGAATGACCGCCGGCATGCCTGGGCTTATGTATTGATGGGCGCGGCGGCCTCGGCGGTGGGCGGCTTGTTGCCGTTTCTGCTGGGCCGCGCCGGGGGCGAGCTGTTTCTGTTGAAACGCATCAATCGCGTCCGGTATGAGCAGCTTCGGGACCGCTTCGAGCGGCAGGAGTTTCTGGCGCTGCTGGTGCCTTCGATGCTGCCTCCGCCAACGCCTTGGAAGCTGTTCGTATTTGCCGCGGGAGTGTTCGAGATGCGCATCGCGCCTTACATGCTCGCGGTATTCCTGGGCAGGATCGTCCGGTTTGGCGTGCTCGGAATTTTAACGGTGCGGTATGGGCCGCAAGCTGTCGGTGAGATCGGGCACCTGGCGCACAAACATGCGGGTTGGCTTCTCACTGCGCTGGGACTACTGCTTCTGGCTATTGTTGTGTACACAGTCCGCAAAAGTGCGGCCAGGCGGGGTCGCGCGGCAGAGGAAACTGGACAGTCGCATTCTCCCGAGTGATGGGGCGAGTTCGAGAACTAGCTCCGAAGCGCCGTCTGTTTGCCTACGGTGGGCAGGTAGCTGCCGAGCATGCTCCAGAGATTCTCGCGTTCTCCCCCGCCGAGATTCGAAATCGGCAGTACGTTGTAGAGGCCTTTCTCCTTGCGCTGGAGCAGGATGACATGTTCGCCTTCGCGAAAGCCGGTGTAGTTGACCCAGGGCTGGAATCCTTGTGCTCCGTTCGGCCCCTCAAGACGTACGCCCTGAGGAGACAACGTCAAGGCGTCGGGCAGGGAAGCATCGAGATTGGCGACGGCTTCGCGGCTGCCCTTGCGATAGCGGTAGTAGGACGCACCGCCGATCAGTACCAGGATGAGGATGCGCGAGTAGAGCAAAGCTGGGGGGACGTGTGCGTGACGTACAAACGTTTCAAAGAGAATGGCGATGACCAGAGCGGCGTAAATGATCAGGCGGAGATAGGACAGAGCCATGCGTCTGCCGTAACCTTTTGGCCGCACGAAGCGCGTGGCTTCCTTGACTTCAATTTCGTTGAGTTTGCCTGGGAACTGCATGAGTTTTTATAGCAGAGGTGGAGATTTTCGCTGGGGCTGTTTGCCCAGGCCTTTCAGTACATCACCCGCGCTCGATGGCCTCACCTACGCGAAAAATCGTCGTTTCGTCAAAGTGCTTGCCCAGCACCTGTACGCCGATCGGCAGCCCGGCTTTCGAGCAGCCGGCCGGCACAGACAGGCCGCAGATGCCGGCGAGCGATGCGGTGACGGTGTAGATATCGGCCAGGTACATGGCCAGCGGGTCATCCAATTTTTCTCCTAGTTTAAAGGCGGGTGTTGGGGCGACTGGGGTCACGATCGCGTCGACTTCGGCACCGAAAACCTTGAGGAAATCTTCGGCGAGCAGGCGCCGGACTTGCTGGGCTTTTTTATAGTAGGCATCGTAGTAGCCAGCCGAGAGCGCGTAGGTCCCGAGCAGGATGCGTCGTTTGACTTCGGCGCCGAAGCCCGTATCGCGCGACTCGCGGTACATGCCGGCGAGGGATGCCGCGTGAGGCGCGCGGTAGCCGTAGCGTACGCCGTCGAAACGGGCGAGGTTGGAGCTGGCCTCGGCGGTAGCAATGAGGTAGTAGGCGGGCACGGCATAGCGGGTGTGGGGGAGCGAGATTTGTTTGATCTCCGCCCCGGCCTCGCGCAGCCTATCGATGGTGCGCTCGACGGCCTCGCGCACCTCGGGGTCGAGCCCTTCGGCAAAATACTCTTTCGGCACACCGATGCGGAGGCCGTCGATGCTTTGTTCCTGATCGAGCAGACCGAGGTAGTCGGGGACTGGCTCGTGTGAGGAGGTCGCGTCGAGCGGGTCGTGCCCGGCAAGGACGCCGAGAACCGTGGCGGCATCGCGCACCGAATTGGTGAACGGACCCACGCGGTCGAGTGAGGAGGCGAACGCGATCAGTCCGTAGCGAGACACTCGCCCGTACGTTGGCAGCAGGCCGACGACGCCGCAGAAGCTTGCCGGCTGGCGGATGGAGCCGCCGGTGTCGCTGCCGAGCGAGGCCAGGGCCATGCCCGCCGCCACCGCTGCAGCCGATCCGCCGGACGAACCGCCCGGGACGTGATCGAGCGCGTGCGGGTTGCGGGTGGGGCCGAACGCTGAGTTCTCGTTCGAGGAGCCCATTGCGAACTCATCGCAGTTGAGCTTGCCGAGCGTGACCGCGCCTGCGTCTTCCAGGCGCTGTACGGAGGTGGCGGTGTAGGGCGCGATGTAGTTCTCGAGCACACGGGAGCCGGCGGTAGCGGGCAGACCGGCGACCGTGAGCGCGTCCTTGATGCCGACCGGGATGCCGGCGAGGGGCGGCAGTGTGTCTCCCACGGCTGCCAAGCTGTCGATACGCGCCGCTTGCGCGAGGGCGCGTTCCTCGGCGAGCGAGAGAAAGGCATGGAATTCCCCATCGCGCTCGCGAATACTTCGGAAGCATTGCTCGGTGATCGCCTGCGCGGAAATCGTTCCGCCGGCGATGGCGTCGCGAAGATACGGGATGGTGAGTATGTCTTCTCGGAAAATGCCAGGCGCGTTGAAACCTGGGGTGTTTGGAGGAGTTACGTTGCGTGAGTTGGCTTCGATCATGCCTTGGTTCTGTCCTCTGCTCGCTTTCGTGGGGCGCGCACTTGCCCTTGTTGCCCGTCGTAGAGGAAAGTCAAGCGCTTCAACGCTCGATCACTTTGGGAACTTTAAAGAATGTGCCATCGGTGGCCGGTGCGCGCCCCATGACGAGCTCGCGCGGCAGTGATGGACGTGGCTCATCGGGGCGGAGCAACGATGGTTCGTCGCCAGCGGAGGATGAGGAAAAGAGTTCCGAAACTTGTGTCAACGGGAGTACGCCATCGGTATCGAGCCCTTGCAGTTCCGCTACGTAATCGAGGATGCTGCCCAGGTCTTTTCCGAGGCGGTGAAGTTCGTCGAGCGTGAGGGCTAGGGCGGCAAGGGCTGCGACGTGTTCGACATCGGACCGGGTGATTGGCGAGGTGATTTCACTCATATGGCGTGAGCTTCTTTAATGGTGGGGTTCGCCGGGTCGGCAATACGGAAAGTATAACCGTTGGATAAATGGAGTTCCTCAACGAGCAGGTCAGCGGCTCGGGCGCGTACCTTCCGGTTGTATTTGAGGGTCGCGCTACTTGGCTAAAGCCTGTTCTTAACTTTCTACCTGAGTAGGCACTTTGCGGCGGGCGCTGTAGAGGCCATCATGGCTGGGTGGCGAAGAAGATCGGGTATCCGAGCGATGTGACGGATAAAGAGTGGGCGTTTGTTTTGCCGTACCTGCTGTTGTGCCGCGAGGACAGTCCGCAGCGCGAGTACGAGCTCCGGGCAGTGTTCGACGCGGTGCGCTGGATTGCCAGAACCGGCTCACCGTGGCGATGGATGCCGAACGATCTGCCGCCCTGGCACGCGGTCTACCAGCAGACGCGGCGCTGGCTCGATGCCGGCGTTTTCAGCTGTTGGTCGAGGATGTGCGCTCGCTCCTGCGCGAGTGGGCGGGGCGAAAAGGGCAGCCCACGGCGGTGTGTATCGACAGCCGAACGCTCCAGTCCACCCCCGAGTCGGGCGCGCGCCGGCTGGGAACCACCCCACGAACAAAGACCTGTTCGGGGGGATCCCGGACGGGGCGAAGCGGCGCAAAGGCAGCAAGGTCCACATCGCGGTCGATACGCTGGACCACCTGCTCGCCCTCAAGGTCACCGCTGCCGACGAGGGCGACCGCGCAACTCGCCGCGCTTGCCGAGCAGGTGCAGCACGTGACCGGCAACTCGGTTGAACTAGCCTACGTCGACCAGGGTTATACCGGCCCGGCCGCAGCCGCCGGGCAGCACGGCATCCGGCTTGAAGTGGTAAAGCATCCGGCGGTCAAGCGCGGCTTCGTGCTGTTGCCGCGACGATGAAGGGCGGAAAGAAGCTTCGCCTGGGCGGCGCGCTTCCGTCGTCTCGCCCGTGATTACGAGCGGCTTGCCTCCACATTTGGCGGCCTTCACCTGCTCGCCTTCCTCATGCTCATGCTTCGCAACCTGACCAAAACTACTGCGTGAAGTTAAGAACAAGCTCTAGCTTCTTTACTGCACCGTTTTACTGCACTGCTTTACTGGACTACGAGGTTGACCGTAGCGGTACGCTGCGCCCCGGGGAACGTGGCGGTCACCGTGAGGGTGTAGTTGCCGCTCGGCGTTTGCCCTGGCTGCGGTGAGGACTTGCTATTGACGCCGCTGGCGTGGACGCCACAAGCAATAGGCGCGGATAGAAGCGCCAGAGCGACGATCGCGAGCAGAAATGTCCGGCGGTGCGAGCGGGGCAGCAGAAACATCGGGCACAGCAGCGCCAGGGCAGTTCCGCCGGCCCACCACCGACCGGTTTTATCGAGGAAGGCCGACGTTGGGGTTGCCGGGGCTGCCGTAGCGACAGAAAGCGTGATGGAGCCTGTAACGCCGCCCGCAATCTGGACGGTTGGAGGATTGGCAGCGCAAATCGAGTTCGCCGGAGCGCCGGAGCAGGTGATCGCAATATTGCCGGCGGACGTACCGGTTGGGGTAAGGGAGAGATGGTAACTGGCTATTTGCCCATTTGTAATCACACTGGAGCCGGAACCGACGACCGAGAACTGGTAGTCTTCACCCGAGCCGGTGAGTGAAACGATTAACGGGACGGCGCTGCTTGTTACGGCAAGCGTGCCCTCGCGATTCCCGATCACGCCTGGGGTGAACACGATGCCAATCTGGCAGGAAGCTCCGGGTGCAAGGGTTGCGCCGCAGTTGCTGGAGCTCACGGCGAAATCCGAGCCGTTGATGGCCGCCTGGATCCCGGCCATCGTTGTCTGGCCCTGGTTGCTGATCGTGACAACTTGCGGAGGTGTCGCGATCGTGTAGGCGTACGGGCCGAAATTGATATTGCTAGGCGAGGCGAATGCCTGCGGCGGCGCGGCGCCATTCCCGGAAAGAGTCACGGTCTGGGTGTGCTGCGCATTGCTGATCGTGTCGGGAATGCGCAGCACACCGGTCGCGTCGCCTGTGGCTTGCGGGGTGAATTTTACCGCGATCGAGCATGAGGAGTGTCCGCCCAGACTCCCTCCGCAGTTATTCGACACTGTAAATGGACCAGTGGCTTGCAACTTGGTCTGATCGAAGCGAAGAGTGTCATCGCCCGAGTTCGTGATGATGACGGCCTGCGCTGCCGAAGTTTTGCCCACTTCTGTTGAGGAAAACACGAGCGCGCTCGTGCTGAGCGTGTCAGTGGCCGGAGTAAGACCTGTGCCCGTGAGCTGCGTCGATTGCGTTTCGTCGCCATCCGACACGGTAAACAGGCCGGTACGCTGGCCGCCGGCGGTAGGGGTAAAGCTGATATTGAGAGCGCACGAAGTGTCCGGCGGCAGCGTTGGGCCGCAAGTCGTGGAAGCGATCGCGAAGTCGCCAGTGATGGACGGCGGCTCGAGCGCCATCGGTGTTTTCCTGTCCAGATTCTGAACGGCGATAAGCGGCCCATTTTGCGATGCGGTCCCGCTACTGCCGATTCGCGCCGAGGTCTCGCTCTGGCCAATTAGCAGCGGGATAGCGAATGGAAGAGTCGCTGGGGAGAGCACCAGGGCCAGTCCAGTTCCGCTCAGTGTTGCCGTCGCGCTCAGCGTGCCCGAGTCGCTCGCGATTGCAAGCGTACCGGGCTGGCTGCTTTTGGAGATCGGCGCGAACTCCACCGTAATGGTGCATGCAGCGCCATGGTCCAGCGTACTGCCGCAGGTATTTGGGGCGACAAAGATGTATTCGCCGGTCAGCACGGGCATGCGCAGGGTGGTCGCGACGTCCCCGCTGTTGCGCAAGGTAAGGGTTTGCGCGGCGGTGGTGGTGTTCTCAGCTTTTGCTCCGAAGGCGAGCGACGCCGGCGAGAATGCGAGCTGCGCCGGTCGCAGTCCAGTGCCATCAAGCGCGACCCGTGCCACCGGACCGCCGCTCGCGCTGCCGGCAAGGGTCAGCGTTCCGCGCCGGTCTTCGCCGGCAGACGGGGTGAAGGCGACCGTTACGGTGCAGGTTGCTGTGGAATCGGGGGGAGACTCCCAGTGCATCTGTTACTGACGATGGTGTAGTCAGCCGACGAGACTTGCGGGGCGGCCAGCGGCACACTTACGCCGCCGGGGTTGGTGAATGTAACAATCTGCGGCGTGCTGCTGCTGCCAACCACTGTCGACAAAAAACTGAGAGGGTTGGGAGACGAGACAAGAGCGCCGGGCAGCACGCCTGTTCCCGAAAGCGAGATTGACCATAGACTGCCGCCACTCGATGCCGGTATGGTGAGCAGCCCGAAACTCTGGCCCTTCGTGAGAGGCGAGAACGAGACTTGCAGTGTGCAAATCTCGCCCGGCGCTAAAGTGGCGCCGCTGCATCGGCCTGTCGCCCCGAAAGGACTGTTGGGATTGGTATACGGGATACCAAGCGAGACCGGAGCGACGCCTGTGTTTGTCACCGTGACCGGCTGTGTCACCGTGACCGGCTGTGTCGCCGTCAAGTTCACGACGGCTGGCCCAAACGCGACGGGGCTGGGAGTGAACGAAAGTGCGCCGGCGACGCCGATTCCATCCAGTGCGATCGATGGAGTGGTACCGCTGCTGATGTCTGGAAAGCTGAAAGTTCCGCTGCTTTCGCCTGTCTTTGCGGGCTGAAACGTCACCTGTACGGTACAGCTCGATCCCGCCGCGAGGGAAGTTCCGCAGGTACCGTCCGTGACGTTGTAGCCCGTTCCGATGGCAGAGGCATGGCCTAGCTTGATGGAAGAACTGCCGCGATTGAACGCTGTAATGGGGGTCTGCGCTGGTGGCGAGGTGTTGACCGGGACGGAACCGAAGTTCAGTGCCGTGGGTGGAGTAGGCGTAAGGGACAAATCTCCGGGAGTGGATCCGGAAAGAGTCGCGCTGGTGTTTGCGCCGTTGTACGGCAGCGACAGAGTACCGCTGTGTGCGCCGCCGCTGGTTATGGGGCTGAACGTGATGCTGAGAGTGCAACCGCTGTTGACTGGGAGCGAGGCGGGGCAAGTGTTGCTCGCGACCGAATAATCGCCATTGACAGTCGGAGAGCCAATTTGCGCCGCAGCCGTACCGGAGTTACGCACATTAATGGATTGTGCGCTCGAAATAGTACCCTGCGGCTGCGGAGCAAAGGCAAGCGCGGCGGGCGAGAGAGGCTGGACGCCGCTGCCACTGAGCTGTGCTGTAACCTGTCCTCCGGGAATACTGGGCGAGGGCAGCGTGAACAGCCCGGGGCGATTGCCCGTGGTGGCGGGTGCGAATGCGACCGAGACCGAGCAGGTCGCATCTCCGGCGAGGGTCGAACCGCAGCTGCTTGCTGACAGGACGTAATCGCTGGACACGGAGGGGGCGCCAAGCTGGGCGGCCGCGCCTCCGGTGTTTGTCACGACCATGCTTTGCGCGGGCGACACACTGCCTTGTGGCGTATCAGAAAACGAAAGCGATATGGGCATGAGCGTAAGGAATGCCGGCGTAACCGCCCTCCCGTTGAGGTTCACGGTGAATAGGCTGTTCTTCGGAGATCCCATTATCTGGAACTGCGCAGTTCGCGTACCCGGCTGCACAGGGTTGAACACCACCGGCACGATGCATGAAGTGCCGCCGGCGAGCGTGCTGCCGCAGTTGCTGCCGCTTCCCAGGCTGAAGTCGCTCGGATTTATCCCGGCAATCGAGCGGGTGCCAAGCTGCGCCTCCGCCTGACCCGTGTTCTGGACTGTTACGTTCATCGGAGGCGAGCTTGTGCCGATGACGGTTACGCCGGGAAAGCTGATTGCGGAAGGCGTGAGCGCAAGGGCACCCGGGGTTAGGCCCGTGCCATCGAGCGTTGCCGTTATGGGGCCGTTTTGGGCGTTCGACTGGACGGTGAGGGTACCGGGGCGGTCGCCCGTGGTACTCGGAGTAAATGTCACCTGAATGGTGCAGTTCGCCCCACTCGCAAGCGAGGAGCCGCAATTGTTGGTCTGCGCATAATCGCTCGACGTAAAGGTGATCTGGTCAATGTTGAGCGGAGCTGTGCCGCTGCTCGAGAGTGTGAAGCTCGCCACGGTCGTGCTCTGCGAACCGACGCCGGCGGGGGTAAAGGCAGCGCTGGAGGGCGACAGGGTCGCCCGGGCTACGATGGGCGCCGTTGTGAGACCGATGGTCCAGATGCCGCGACCGTAAGTGCCGGCTTCGAGCACCGTACTGCCGTTGCTGTTGTAGATCCGGAGGTCGGTTACCGGTGCGTTCGGCAGGCCCGTGCCGAGGACGCTCCAGCAGTTCTGAAAGGACGCCCCGGTACCGGAGCACTTGCCTATGTTATTAGTCCAGTACACGCCGAAGTCGCCGGCCACGTAAACGTAATTGCTGTTGTTGGGGTCCACGACGATGCTGTTAACCGGCGCGCCCGGGAGCGAGTTGTTTAGGCTGGCCCAATGCGCTCCCCCGTCGGTCGAGCCATAGATGACCGCGCCTTGGCCGGTCGGGAAGCCGGCGACGCCGACGTAGACCGTCTTCCCGCTCGGATCATGCGGATCGACTAGTATGGAGGAGATAGCGTAGCCGTCTCTGTTGAACTGATTGCCCACCAGCGAGACATTGGTAACCGGATTGCGCCAGAGATCGGTCCAGCTCACCTTGCCCCCGGTTTGCGGCACCGTGGCGCCGTAGACGTGTCCGCCGACCGTGCCGCCGCTCCCGTTGCCAATCGCGCCACCGTCCGCGGCGCCGGCCATGCCCGCGTACATGTGCTCGCCGCCTGCGTTGTAGCTGCCCCCCGCGCCAACTGAGCGCAATTGCGCGTTGCCATTGCAGAAGGGGCCTTGCGCGCCGTCGAGCATGGTACTGAGGAGGTTCGAGGAAGTCCAGCCTCCCGTTGCCGGGCCAAGCCACATGCGGCAGGTGCCCAGAATGATGTTTGCCGGATTGCCGGGGTCGAGTATCCATGGGGCCGGGTCGTAGAAATAATCGGCGTCGTTTTCGACCTGCGCCCTGCCGATGACCGGGTTTGTTCCGAAGCCAGGGCCGGTGCAGTTGCCGCCATTTGGACAGCTGAAAATTGAAACGCCAAAGCCGGAGTCCGCATACCAATTGGCCGGGTTGTTGGGGTCAATGGCGACGTAGCTGCCTTCGCCGGTCAGCAATTGCTGCCAAGGCGCGTTGTTGTTCTGGGCGTCGGTGCTTTCGCTCGCCACGATGCCGAACCCGCCCATGCCGGCGAGCACGAGCGAGCCGTTTGCCTGGCTCACGGCGAGGTGGCTAATTTCGGCCAGTGAGCCGATGCCGCCGTTCAGGTTGTCATAGTGAGACGCATCGCTGGAGGCGCAGGCTGATCCGGTCTGCGCGACGGCATCGGTGGTACGCCACAGGCCGCCGTCGTTGCCGAAGTACACCAGCCCGTACGCGCCGAACGTGCTGTCTATGGCATGGGTGGAGGGCGCGACCTTGGCCGCCGCGCAGGTCTGGTCGTTGGTGGTGTTGCGCCACTGGCAACTGTTCGCGAGCGAGCAGCGGAAGATGTCCTCGGTACCGGCGAACAGGATTGTGTCCTGCTGCAATGACACGGCCGAAAGCGCCAGGTTGTAGTCTGCCTGGTCGATGGTTGGCGCCTTCGGCAGACTTTGCGGATCGTCCAGTGCGGCGTCGTTGATTTTTGTGCCGAAGGCGACGGCGCCGGTGTTGCACGAGGTTACCGCGACGCCGCTACTCGAGCAGACATCCTGATATAAGCCCTGATCGACGTTGTTCAAGTCCGTGGTGAGCGCAAAGGTATCGCCCGTAACGGGCTGGACGGCCAGCACGCCGCGATAGATGGGGCAACTCGAGTTGCCGGTGGTTCCGGGGTTTGCGGGACACCATCGCGAGGACAGGTTTGCACCGTTCTGTGTCGGGCCGAGTCGATTGGCGCCCGGCTGCTGGGCAAGCCGGGTCCAGGTGATACCGTCGGGCGAGGAGTAGTAGCCGTGGAAGCGAATCGCCGCGAGGAACAGATTGCGCTGGGGATTCCAGACCACCGAGGTAGCTGGATTGCCGGGTGGTGACGTGCCTGGATTGCTGGACTGGATGATCTGGTTGGGGCCGTCGGTGACCGTGGCGAGATGCCAGGTTTGACCCTCATCCGGCGAGTAGTAAAGGCCGGCCATCGGTTGGCCGATTGAGTTGTTGCCGGCGTTTACCAGCAGGCCTTCGAGCGATTGCGAAACAGCGGCGACGACGAGGTGCGGAGTCGCGGTGCTCCAGGCAAACCCGGTGAATCCGGCGCCTACGAAGCTGTAGTTGCTGCTGGCCGTACTATCGCTGCTTTCCTGATTCAGGCTCCAGGTGTTGCCGGCATCGCGTGAGCGCAGAATGCCTACGCCGTAGTAGGAGTCGAGCGCATCGTTCGGGTCGCCGGTGCCGGCCAGCACCACGTTCGGATTGCCGGGCTCGACCGAAATCGCGCCGATGGAGAGCGACGGCACGGACTGGCTCGAGTTCGCAAAAGGCGGCAGATTGTCCGTTTGCTCCGTGAATGTCACCTGGCTTGCATTCAGGTTGGCGTTGGTGCTTTTCCACACACCGCCACCCGTTGCGCCCAGATAGACAGTTCTGCCATCGGGGTAGTTGGGGTCGACGGCTAGGGAGCTGATGCGGCCGGTGACCAGGCCGTAGGCCGGGGTGTTCAGCTGCGCCGGACCTGCGGACTGCCAGGTGTTGGTGCTGGTATTCAGGAGAGGTTGCGCCGTGGCGTTGAGCGCCGTGGCAGCTCTTGTTCTGATTGGGTGCGAAGCAGCGGCGGCGGCTTGTACGGCGGCGAGTGATGCGTGCTGGGCGCGGGCTGCCTGGAGCCGGGACAGGGGCGAGGCGGTCACCGGGTTTCCAACCGGGGCTGAGCTCGCGGCCGACACAATGCCGCGACGCAGCAAGAAGCGCTGGTCGGCGGCCTGCTGATGCGCGGCAGGAGTATCCGATTGCTGCGCGCACGCACCAATGCTCCCGGCCAAAGCCAGGGCGAGCAGTGCGCCGCATCGGAATCGGAATCGCAGGGATGGAAAAAACATCGGAGCCCTAAGAACCTGTTCACGATCTTCTGAGTAGGAGGACGAGGAATGCGAGGTGAACCATTTGCAAGCTGGTGTTGAGCTTGCGTTCGCAATTTTTCCAGAGTCTTCGGCACTTATCGAGCCAGGCGA